>Ga0194128_10000301_pt1 | contig 90483 bp, 71 predicted proteins | sample TA2KigCa65mmetaG_FD_148650 | JGI IMG/M metagenome (GOLD analysis project Ga0194128, IMG submission 148650) | Freshwater microbial communities from Lake Tanganyika, Tanzania - TA2015037 Kigoma Deep Cast 65m | ecosystem: Environmental > Aquatic > Freshwater > Lake | place: Tanzania: Lake...
CGTCCGGTGGTGGTATGGTTTTTGGCCGGTGCTCGGCGGCCTGCGGCCGCCTGCGCTCCGGCTGGTTGGATGGTTTTCAACCCCAGCGACTCTCATTGGATTTGGTACATACAATGGGGGCAGGTCAATGAGCCTGCGCATTATTCTCCGTAACCTCTTGAAAACGCCCGTGATCACCTCTGTTGCCGTGCTCAGCTTGGCCCTCGGACTGGGCGCCAACACCGCCATGTTCTCCCTGCTTCACCAGATCGTGCTGAGCGCTCTGCCCGTCGCCGATCCGGACAGGCTTGTGCTGCTATATGCGCCCGGGCCGCAGCAGGGTAGCATCTCCTCGGATGAAAGCGGCGGCGCCACTTTCTCCATGCCCACCTACCGCGGGATGGCACGGTCGCAAACGCCGTTCACGGGGCTGGCCGCGGGCCGCTACGTCGATGGCGGCGTGGCATACAACAATGCCGCGCTGCGCAAGGGCATCCACCTTGTTTCCGGAAACTACTTCGAGGTGCTGGGCGTCCGCGCTTCGATGGGCCGGCTGCTGGCCGCCTCCGACGACGTAACGCAAGGCAGTCATCCGGTGGCCGTACTCGGCTATCGCTACTGGCAAAATGAGCTGGGCGGCGATCCGGGCGTACTGAACCGCACGGTGGTAGTGAATGGCTATCCGCTCACCATCGTGGGCGTGGCGGCCCACAACTTCCATAGCGACAAGCCAGGCACGGTGCCGTCCGTTTTCGCCCCGCTGTCGATGCGGGCTCAGATCATGCCCGGCCGCGACACCTCGAATGACCGCAGGGTGCACTGGCTGCCGCTGATCGGGCGGTTGAAGAAGGGCGTAACGCTCGAGGAGGCGCAGAGCGCAATCCAGCCGGCCTACGCGGCGGAGAAGGAAGAAGAGATCCGGGGACTGAAAGGCGCCGACGCGGCGCAGGTGGCGCGGTATCGCGCGAAGAAGATCGAGCTGAAGGAAGGCGCCTTCGGGCGCGGCGGCTTGCATACGGAGGCGCAAACGCCCGTGCTGCTGCTGCTGGGAATCACCGGCATGGTGCTCCTGATCGCTTGCGCCAACGTGGCGAACCTGTTGATGGCGCGCTCCGCCGCGCGCGCCCGCGAAATGGCCGTGCGCGTTGCGGTGGGCGCCAGCCGCAGGCAAATCCTCGGCCAGTTGCTGTCGGAAAGCCTCACGTTGTCGGCATTGGCGGGAGTGGCGGGAGTCGCGGTTGCTTGGGGCACCCTGGCCGTTCTGCAAGCAGCAGTTCCACCTGCGGCGGGGGTGATGATCGCAACCGATCTCGATCCCCTTGTGCTTGCCTTCTGCGCGGGGCTCACGCTAATTACCGGCGTCGCTTTCGGGTTGTTTCCGGCGCTTCAGGCATCACGGCCCGACCTCGTCAAAGGACTGAAGGACCAAGCCGGGCAGGCCTCCAGCACCGGAGCAGCGAACCGCATGCGGCAGGTCCTGGTCACGGGGCAAATGGGCGCTTCACTCGCCCTGCTGATCTCTGCTGGCATGTTCGCCAAAAGCCTCATGAAGCTGACCAGTGTGGATCTCGGCATCCGCACCGATCATCTGCTCACCTTCTCCGTGGACCCACAGATCAACAAGTACAGCTCCGACCAAGCAAGGGCGTTCTATGAGCAATTGGAAGCACGGCTGCATGCCATACCCGGGGCACGGCTGGTAACGGCAGGCACCGTGCCGGCCATCGCCGGCGATAATTGGGGGCAACACATCCAGGTGGAGGGCTACACGCTGGCCGACGACCAGAACCACTCCTTCTACAACGTGGTGGCGCCAAGCTACCATCGCACGATGGGAATCCCCCTCGTTGCGGGGCGCGAGATCACCGATCGCGACAACCAAGCCGGTCAGAAGGTTGTGGTGGTGAATGAAACCTTTGTGCGAAGGTTCTTTCCCCGAGAAACGGGCGGCGCTACCGAGGCGCTCGGCCGCCGCATCGGCTTGGGCGGCAAGCCGGATCATGTCATTGTCGGCGTCGTGAAAGACAGCAACTATTCCTCCATCAAGGAGGAGCCCCGGCCGGTCTTCTACCTGCCGTACCGGCAACAGGATACTCAGGCCGGCATGTACTTCTACGTGCGAACCGCGGTGGAGCCGGAGGGGCTGATTGCGCAAGTGAGGCGTGAAGTGGCTTCGATGGATGCCAACCTGCCGATCAGCGAGTTGAAGACGATGCAGGCGCAGATCAACGAGAACATCTTTGAAGAGCGGCTGATGACCGCCAATCTGGCGGCCTTCGCCGCCCTGGCGACGCTGCTGGCCGCCATCGGGCTGTACGGCGTTCTGGCATACAGCGTGGCTCGCCGGACTCGCGAGATCGGCATCCGCATGGCGCTGGGCGCCGCGGCGGGCCGCATCCGCAAACTCGTGATGGGCGAGGTGGCCTGGATGCTCGCCATCGGCGGCGGCGGCGGAGCGGCGGCGGCATGGGGGCTGACGCGGGTAGCGGGACGGCTGCTGTACGGCGTCCAGGGCCCGGATCCGGCGGTCTACGGCGGGGCCGCTGCATTGATCGTGCTGGTGGCGCTGGTTGCGGCCTACGTACCGGCGCGGCGGGCCAGCCGCGTGGATCCTCTCCGCGCCTTGCGCTACGAGTAGCCGCCGTTTCCACTCTGCAACGGATGTATCGTAAACAGGAGTGTGTCCGTTATGCAGACCAGGAACCGATTAAGGGAATGCCGCGAGCGGCGCGGCATCAGCGCGGCGGCGCTGGCGCGGGAGGCGGGCGTGAGCCGGCAGACAATTTACGCCATGGAGGCCGGCTCATACGTGCCCAACACCACCGTGGCTCTGGAGCTTGCGCGCGCGCTGGAGGCTAGCGTCGAGGAACTGTTCTGGCTGGAAGGGGAGGCTGCGGCGCCCCAGATGGAGCAGGCCCGGCTGCTTGAGCACGGTCAGGGCAGCGCACCAGGACAGTCCGTGCAGCTATGCCGTGTTGGAAAACAGCTCATCGCCGTTCCGGTGTCGCCGCATCCGGTCTACTTGCCTCCGGCCGATGCGGTGCTCGTGAAGGTGCGGGCGGGTTCGGCCCATGTCCGGACGTTTGGAGCCGCCGCCGCGGCGGAGCGGCGCGTATTGGTGGCCGGATGCGACCCGGGAATCTCCGTGCTTGCCCGCCATCTGTTGGAGACAGGCGGCGTAGAACTGATCGCCGCGCCAGGTTCCAGCCGTCAGGCTCTTCAGTGGCTCAAGGAAGGCCTGGTGCATGCCGCCGGGACCCATTTGGAAGACAACGACGCCGCCGTGGCGCGGCTGATGCGTGGCTTGGGATACAGCATGGTGACGCTGGGCAGCTGGGAACAAGGCCTTCTCACGGCGCCCCGCAATCCCAAGAAGATTTACACCATGAAGGATCTCAGAAGGGCCGATGTGCGGCTGATCAACCGCGAACCGGGGGCCGGAAGCCGCGATCTGCTGGAGCGCCTCTTGAGGGAGGCGAAGCTCTCCCCGGAGAGAGTGCGCGGCTGGAACGATATCGCCTATGGCCATCTCCCCGCGGCTTGGAAGGTGGCCCTGGGAGAGGCCGACTGTTGCGTCGCGACCCGTTCGGCCGCTATCGCCTTCGGGCTCCACTTTATGCCTCTGGCCGTCGAGCGTTACGACCTGGTCATGCGCCGCAAGCAGGAGCGCCATGCCGGAGTCAAGGCCCTACTGGCGAGCCTGGAGGAGGCAAGCCTGCGGCGGAAGCTGGAGGCGCTGGCCGGATACGATACCCGTGAGACAGGCGCCATGAGATAATCTCTGCAAGACAATGTCTTGCACACTTGTCATCTGCCTGCACCTCGCCGCGGCGCTGCTGCCGGCGCAGGTATCCGGCATCGTCGTGGATCCGGCGGGCCTCGCCGTTTCCGGCGCCTCCGTGGAGCTGCACAATCAGGCTACCGGCCTGATCCGCCGCACCCAAACCGGCCCCGGAGGCGAATATCATTTCCTGGCCGTCCCGCCTGGACCGTACTCGTTGCAGGCAGCCATGACGGGCTTCGCCCCGCTGACGCGCGAAGGGCTGGCCGTCCACTTGGGGCAAGCGGTGCGTGTGGATCTCCGACTGCCGCTCGGTACGCAAGACCACAGCGTAGTCGTGCACGCCGATGTGCCTCTGCTCGAATCGAGCCGCGGCACGGTAAGCTTTTCCCTTCACCACAGGAAGCTCTCCACGCTGCCGCTTGACGGAAGGAACTTCGTGCCCCTAGTCGCCCTCTCGCCTGGTGTGAATCTTCCTCCGGGCAGCGCATTTCCCCGCATCAACGGTAGCCGTCCCCGGACCAGCGAACACCTCTACGACGGCATCAGTGTGCTGCAGCCGGAGCCTGGCCAGGTTGCTTATTACCCGGTGATCGACGCGATGGAGGAGTTCCGCGTCGAGACCAACAGCTATTCGGCCGAATACGGCCGGTCAAACGGCGGCATCATCCTGGTCAGCCACAAGTCCGGCGGCAACCAGTGGCGCGGATCGCTGTTCGAGTTTTTCCGCCATGAAACACTGAACGCCCGCAATCTCTTCGCACAGCAAGGCAGCAAACCAGTCTTCCGTAGAAACCAGTACGGGGCTGCCGCCGGAGGCCCCATCCGGCGCGATCGGGCCTTTCTGTTCGGGGAATGGCAGGCAACGCGCCAGCGAACCGGAGTGGTCCGCACTTCCACGGTTCCGCTGCAAGCCGAGCGTGAAGGGCTCTTTGCCGTTCCCGTATTCGACCCGTCCACGGCGCGCCGGGATCCGTTTCCCGGCAACTGGATTCCCGCCCACCGCGTCGATGCGGCAGCACGCATCGGGCTCGCTCGTTACCCCCTTCCGAACCTCCCTGGCGCCGCAAACAATTTCCGCCGCGTGGGCAAGGAGACCGTCGATCAGGATCAGTTCGGGCTGCGCGTCGACCATTACCTCAGCAGTGCCCAGCGCTTGTTCGCCCGTTGGACCCGATTGCGGGACCAGACGCGTCCCGTCGCACCGCTTCCGGACGGAAGCGGCGAAATCCCCTCCGGTGTGACGGGCCACACCTGGACCCGGGGAGGTACCATCATGGCCGATCATAGCTGGACTCTTTCTCCATCTTGGGTGAATCAGGTTCGCCTGGGCCAAACTTGGCGCGGTTTCGACCGGGAATCCCTGCGCACCGGAGGCAGTGCTTCGGAATTGTCCGGTGTGCGCGGCCTGCCTCCCAATGCGTTCGGCGACGTGCTACCCACCTACGACATCGCCGGGCTGGAGTGGATCGGGCCTCCTCCGAATGCCAATGCACGATTCACTACGCGCGTGACCCAGGTGGTGGAACAGGTGGCCTGGGTACGCGGCGGCCATAGCCGCAAAGCGGGTGCGGATCTGCGCTGGCAGGGCATGGACGCGCTCCAGCCGGCAAGCCCCACCGGCCTGTTCCGCTTTAGCGGCACTCTGACGGGCCGCGTATCGGCGGATGGCGCCCCCGTGGCCGGAACCGGAAACAGCCTGGCCTCGTTTCTTCTGGGCCAGGTGGAGGGTTTCCAAATCGACCTCCAGGATGAAGTATTGAAACCCCGCGCCTCGGCGGCCGAGTTTTACTTGCAAGACGACTGGCGCGTGAACGCGCGGCTCAGTTTGAACCTGGGCATGCGATACACCCTCAATTTCCCTTCCACGGTGGAAGACGCACGATCAGCGGTCTTTGATCTGCACGAGGAGCGTTTGCGCTTCGGTGGCGCCGCCCGTGCGCTCCGGAAGGATAATCTGGGGCCCCGCGCCGGTCTTGCCTGGACGCCAGCGCCGGGCCTAGCTCTACGCGCCGGTTACGGAGTGACTTGGTTTGAACAGAGCGGCATTACCACCCCTTTCACCACGCCTTTGTTTCCCTTTGTACGAACCCTTACACAGCTTTCGCTCGATAATTTGACACCGGCCTTCCATCTCTCGGCGGGGCAGGCCGTGTCACCGGGCTTGCCCGGTCCAGATGCCGGGCTGGGCCAAGGCGTCTTCGCGGTTCAGCGCGAACAGAACAGCGGATACGCCCAACAATGGAACCTCTCCATACAAAAGACCCGCGGGAAAAGTTCGCTATGGGAAGCCGGCTACCTCGGCTCAAAGCTCACCAATCTCGGCGTGCCGGACGTGAACCTGAATCAACTGCGGGTGGAGCAACTTGCCGGCGGCGTTGGACTCACGCGAGCCGTCCCCAATCCCTATTTCGGGCTGATCCCGGCAGGCTCCTCGCTGGCCGGCCCAACATGGGCCGCACAGCAGTTGCTTCGTCCATATCCCCGCTTCACCACGGTCGCTCTTTATAGAAACAACGTCGGCCACTCCAGCTATCATTCTCTCCAGGCTCGCTGGCTGCGGCGCCATTCCAGCGGATTGAGTTTCAGCCTCGCCTATACCTTCTCCAAGCTCATCGACGATGCCGGAGCGGTCTTCGATGCGGCGCTGCTGACGGGGCCGGCCGCCACCTTCCAGGCCGCAGACAGCCACAACCGGCGGCTGGAGAAGGATGCCTCCACCGGCGACATGCGGCACGTCTTCTCCAGCGGATTCGTCTTCGACCTGCCGCCACGGCCGCGTTGGAAGGGCTGGCAAGTGGCCGGACTGGCTCGCGCGCAATCCGGGCGGCCGCTCACCATCAGTCAGATACCCCATCTGAACGGTTTCGCCGGCTTCGGCATGCAGCGGCCTGATCGTCTCCGTGATCCTCGGCTTCCTGAAGGCCGCGGCGTGGACCGCTGGTTTGACGTGGCCGCTTTCCAACCCGCCGGTTCCTTTAGCCTGGGCTCGAGCTCGCGCAACCCTGTCCGAGGCCCCGGATATGTGGCCATCGACCTCATGGTCTCCCGCACCTGGAAGCCCACGGAGCACCTGCGCGCGGAGCTTCGCATGGAGGCCTTCAACCTCTCCAACACACCGCCGCTGGCCAATCCGAACGCCAGCCTTGGCACTCCGGCTTTCGGCTCCATTCGCGCCGGTCTAGACGGACGGGTCTTCGAGATTGTCGGCAAGCTTCATTTTTGAACCCCCGCTCACCTTTGCCGCGCTGTCGCGTCGGAATAGAATAGAAGTATGCGCTATTTAGGCTGGGCTTTGTGTGTTTCCTCCTTGGCCGGCCCCGTCTTCGGACAAGGCTTCAAGCTGTTCGAGAAAGCCCCGCCACATGTGGACAAGGCCCTCCGCGACCGCATCGCGCATTTCTACCAGTCGCACGTCGACGGCAAGTTCCGGCTGGCCGATGAGGCAGTCCATGAAGACAGCAAGGACGTTTTCTTCGGCGCCGAGAAGACCAGGTTCAGGAGCTACAAAATCGTCAGCATCCAATACGAAGACAACTTCACCAAAGCCAAGGTCGTGGTCGAGTGCGACATGGACTTCTTCATGCCCGGCATCGGGACCACCGTTGTGCATCGCCCCATCTCCTCCCTATGGAAGCAGGAGGAAAGCCAGTGGTGGTGGTACGTAATCCCCTATGATCCAAAGGTGGGCCGGGAAACTCCCTTCGGCCACATGAAGGAGACTGCCGGTGGCTCCGGACCGCCCCCTGGTGATTTGATGAGTATGCTCAACGCCGCGCCCAAGGGCCCAGAGCTGCAAAAAAGAGTCTCCGCCGACAAGGAGAGCATCGACTTGAGCAGCACAGAACCCTCCTCCGGCGAGATCTTAATCACCAACCGCTTCGACGGTCCTGTCAATTTGGAGCTTCACGCGCCGGAATACCTAGGGCTTGAGGTGAAACTGGATAAGACCAAGCTGGGAGTAGGAGAGCATGCGAAGCTGACGGCTCGCTACACCCCGCACAACCAGGCCTGGAAACCGGAAATGGACGCCTTGGTCAGAGTTGAACCCCTTGGCGCCGTCATTCCCGTGAAGATTCGCTTCCAGTTGCCCCCAGCCCCCAAGCCCTAACCCCAACCCAATTGGCTCTCCACTTGCCTCCATTACAGCAGGAGGCAGTACACAACATGTTCAGTTTGGCGGATGTGATGCGGGGAACGCACACGAACGGGGCAGCCGGCGGCGGATCAGGCCAAGCCGCCCGCCCCTCGCAAGCCGTTGATCCTGCATATGGATTCGGCGATCAACTTTCTCAGGCCATTTCGAATTCCCTGGCATCGCTCGGAATTCCAACCGGCCAACTCAAAGTCGACGTGAAGGAAGCAGCCGGACAGAATCCTGGCGCCGGCTCCATGATGCGGCAATTTGTCGTCACGGTTAGCCCGTCCACTCCGTCATTGGATTCCGGTCAATCCTCCGCGCTCGCCAACATCCCGCCCGGACTGTTTGTCGGCGAGAGCGGGAAGCTGAGACCGCACCGTGCATCCGATTTCGCCCCGGACACGATTGACCGGCTTCCTGCTATCCCTTCCAACAACCTCTCGGTGAACGATCTGGAGAACCCCGTTCCTGAGCTGGTCTCCATCCTGCAAGGCATGGGCGTGGACACGTCGCGCATGACGTTCGAGCTATACGACGACATCGTGGATAATCTTGGCGGACGTTACACTAACCACTACATCCGTACCGACCTGGGCAACGGCATTCAGCAGGACTATTCCGTCGAGTGGACGCTACGCAACCCCAAGGTGACAGCTGTGGATATCGCCAGCCTCCTCAAACTCAAGCAGACCTGAAGAAATGGAGGTGGTCCCGGAATCGGGACCACCTCAAGTTGAGCTTGCTGATTGCCGCCCTACGGAGCGATGGCAATCACGGGGCTGTTGAAAGTGAAGACCACCTGGCCGTTGGGTTGATTCATGAAGAAGCCCAGTGGCCGGGATGCGCCGGTCGTGGTTCCCGTGGGAACCTCGATCGCGATTTCGAAGACTCCCACGTTACCCAACATGTAGGTTGCCGATACCAGCCGCACGCCGGCATCGTTGATGCCCGCAGCGGCCGGCGCGATAATGTTCTGGCCCGCCACGCCGGTCACGTTGGTGAAGGCGCTGGGCGAAACCTGGCCCGCTCCGGTAACGAAGAATCGTATGATCTCCCCGTACCGCGCCGGATTATCCGGAGTCACGAAGCTGCCGTTTGGCCGAAGCGCGACGGCATAGCGGCGGTTCTGTCCGTCAACGGTTTCAAAGATGCCGGGTTGCAGCCCGATCACCGATACCCCGTTGACGACGGTGGAACCGGAGCCTACGCGGACGGTAACCGCAACAGGCACTCCCGGCACCAATTCAAAGGGCACCTGCAAGGTGATGCTCTGCCGTCCGCTGATGTTGCAGACGTTGATCAGCGGAGCCAGCGTTGCTCCAAACTGCACTTCGACGTTCGACAACCGGGTGGGCAACGGCCCGAGGATGGTGTTGGCGGTAACGCAGCCGCGCAGATCCTCGGCGATTCCCAGACCGGACAGCACATACAGGCTTCCGGGGACTACTGCTCCACGTTCTCCGGATGCCGCGTTGAAGAAGTCTAGCGGGTTAAGGGTCGGGCCGGGCAGTTGCGCGGTCAGGTTAAAGGTAAGCCCGGGCAGTCCGGCCACTGCCGCATTGATCACAATGGGACCCGGGTTGGCCCCGGCGCGCACCCCGACTTGGGCTCGTCCGGTGGAGTCCGTGTTAACCGAAGCCGCTGTTAGCGTTGCACCGCCCGAGGCAACCGTGAACGTGATCGCCTGACCGGGCACGCCGGCTCCCCGATTATCGAGCACCTGGACTACCAGCGGGTTGCTGAAGTTGGCCCCTGTGAACGTAGTCTGATTGTCCCCGGAAACCTTGTTGAACTGCGCCAGTGTCGCCACGGCGCGGGCGTCAAAGGTGACGGTTGGCTGGTTTCCACCGAGCGCGGAGACCACCACTTGAACCGCTCCCGGCGTGGAGCCCAGCCGGATGGTGTTGCTGGCGCGTCCGTTTCCGTCCGTGGTCGTAAGGTTGTTGCCGAGCAGTGTTGCGGCGCCTTGCGGGACAATCGTCCAGCGCAACTGGGCGCCTGGCAGCCGGTTGCCGCCGCCGTCATCCAGTTCGACAACCAGCGGCGCCTGCAGCGTATCGCCCGCGCGGGCCTGCTGGTTATTTCCGGAAATGATGGTCAGGTTCCCCGGCTCTCCGGGCAAAGCATCCAGGAAGATCACCCGGTCGCTAAACCCGCCGATATTCAGCCGGATCACCGCTCCCGTCCCGGCTCTGCCGGAAATCCGCAGATCGCAGGACACGATACCGGCTTCGTTGCTCAGGGGCACCGGTTTCGGCACGCAGGCGACAACGGGACCGGCCGCCGGATCATTTTCCGTAGCCGGAAATATGCCGACATTGGGCAACACCGCTCCGAAGTTGATAATCGCGGAAGAGGTGATTTGCAGACGGATCGCATCCGTTATTGTTTGTCCAACCCGGCCGGTGATCCGCAGCGGCTCACTCGTGGGCGCGAGGAAATTAACGCTCGGATTCGGCGTCTGGAAACCGCTCTGGAACGCCACCATGGTGGTCACGAAAATGGTGGCCGTGGAATTGGCCGTGCTGGCGCTGATCACGCTCTGTAAAAAGGCTACGCCTAGTGACAGATTGAACGGCGCGATAAATTCATTGCTGGTAAGCCCGTTGGCGTCGGTCGTCGTGGTCCGGCTGATGGCCCCGTCCACGGAATCGCCCAATCGGAGGTTCCCGCCTCCCTGGGTGATCGTCCATGTCACGGTCACGTTACCGGCAGGCTTGCCGTCCGCGCCAAGCACCCGAACCACCATCGGGTTCGGGGAGAAATTGCCCTCACGGACTATTTGGCCGTCGCCGGAAACCACGGTAATGCCGCCGGCTCCGCCGGGGCCTCCGCCCCCTCCGCCTCCCGGAGCGCCAACCGTGAACGCGAAGGAGCTGCCCAAACCTGAGCCGCCAACGGCGACGTTCACGTTAATGTCGCCAGGCGTGGCCGGAGCCACCAAAGTAGCAAAGACCTGTCCAAGGCTATTCGAGTTCGCGCTGCCGGCAGGTTCAAAGCTGACACCGGCCGTCGGCGAGCTGAAGGTGATCGGCACATTGAAAACCGGCTGGCCCGTTACCCCCACCAGTTGCACGCCGAACGGCAGCGTTCGCCCGCTGGGAGCAATCGGCTGCTGAGCCGCGTTGAAACGCAAGATTCCGCTTACTGGATTCTCCGACTGCACTCCCGCTGGACCAGCGAAGCCCATAAAAGCCGGAAGGAAATTCAGGCTCAGCTGCGTAAAGACGTTGGGCGTCGTCTGCGTCAAGTCCGCCACGTAAATCGTGTTCGCCGCATTCGGATTCAGCAGCCGCAGCGGCGCGGAGATGAAAAGCCGCAGCGAACTCGGAATCTCACCGGAGACATTTACATTGTCGATGATGGGAATGCTGCCGAGGGAACCGAAGAAAGCCTCCGCGATGCCGGGCACTCCCTGTTGCTCCCCCTGACCGGGAACAGGTGGAATCGCCAACTCATACAGCTTGCGCGGGTTCACCGAGTTTGACGTCGTCGTTACGTAAGCACGGTTGTTTCCGGCAACCACGATCTTGTCGAACACAAACCCGGAAAAACCCTCTTGCGTGGTATTGATGCTCGTGACTCCGCCGCCCGACAGAGTCAGGGTAAAGAAGAAGATCAACTGATTGGATTGAGTTCCAATATTAACCGCCAGCGCGCGCGTCCCATCGGGTGTGAAGTGCAGCTTGCCCACGTTCGAGTTTTGAATGGGAAATTGGCGCCGCACGGCGTTGGAGGTAAGCGGAGTGGCTCGTGGATCGATCTCCAGTACCCGGCCCTGAGTGTTTACGTAAATAAAGCCATTGGGGGAGGCAGCGATGTTGCCTGCGGTAATACCGGGAAGAGGGATCTCGCCATCCGTGCGTAGATCCACCAGATCCACGGCCGTGACGCGTTGCGCCGTGGGGCTGATTACGAAAGCGCGGCGGCTGTCGGAGCGGAAGGCGATTCCGCTCGGCGTCGGGCCGACATCGACGGCCTGCGTCGCCTGGATCTCGGTATCTGTATCGGTATTGAAGACCCGGAGGTTGTTGCCGGCGATAACCACAAGCCGCCGTCCATCCGGCGAGATCTCCGCGGCGGTAACCGTCTGGCCCAAGCTGATGCTTTGGCCGATCGGCTGAAACGTGCTGTTCAGAATCTGAACCGAATTGCTGCCCGTCCGGGAAATCACGTAGTACTTCACGTCGTTCGGGGCGGCCGTCGGCTTAGCCAGCACGGTGAAGACGTCGGTGGTGGAGGTAAAAGTCCCCGCCTGCACCAAGGGGTTACCCCGCAGCACCGATGCGGAGCCGGTCGGGGTGTCTACGAAGGTCGGAAAAACGAAAACATTACTGGCCGGAAGGCTGGCGGCGAGCAGCAGAAGCCCGAATGCGCCAAGCGCGGTTTTCCTGGAAACCAAGAGGAACCTCCTTTTGAAAGTCAAGAAGCAAACAGGTGGGACGCGGCTGACGTAATCAATAGTTTAACACGGTGCGCAGGAGCAGGGTACTGAATGGGTTGGAAAATTTTCTTCATTACGTGAAAAACGGAAGGGAGGGCCGAAGCCCTCCCTTCCTTGGTACAACGGTTGGTCCAGTGATTAGTGGCTGAGACCTTCGCTGATCGAGCCCGTTCTGCTGGGCGCGATCAGGTCGTCCATCACCAGCGCCAGGTAGCCCTGAGCCAGTCTCTGCGCACCCAGGTCGCTGATGAAGGCATACCCGTGAGCATACTGGAAGGCGCACTGCGCGATGATGTAGCCCTGGAATCCAGCGGTTGCGGTTACCGCGCCGCCGTTTGCCAGTGACCAGACGAAGTGTTCACCACCGGTGATCGAGGGCGAGGAGAACGCCAAGGTGACGTTCGAGCCGCCCACGTTGCCGTAGTAGTTGATCGTGCAGGCCCCGGTTTGCAGCGAGGTCCCGAACGGATCCTTCGACGTGTTCGAGATAGCGAGACCCGTGTCAAAGCCACCCTGATTCGTCACGAACGGGAACAGCAGGTTCGTGCGGCAGGAGTTCATCGTGACAAAGTTGCGGGTTACGCCGGTGTCGATGAAGCGAGGCAGCGGAGCAGAGTTCGACGCGCCGGAGACCGTGCTGATCGGAGCCAGGTTCCCATTGAAGGTAGCCGTTCCGAGGCTCGGCAGGTTGTTGGTCGTGTTCGCGCGATAGGCGACGAAGGTGCGGATCTGCACACGCTCGATGCTGTTCGTGTCGGTGTCCAGGATCTCCCAGACGGCCTGACCGCTACCGCCTACGATGGCAACCTGGGAATACTGAGCCGTTCCCGCACCTAGGACGGTCTGGGAGGCGGCGGCGTTGAACGCGCCAGCGCCATTGGCGTCAGTGCTTACCAGCCGGGCAACGCCAGTCTGCGTGGCGCCGGCCAACTCTTGCAGAGTGAACACGGCGGGCTGGGATTCCACCCACAGCTCAATACCGCTTTGCACACCGTTGAACCTGGCGATCAGGCGGGTGCCATGGCCTGCCAAGCCGAGCGTACCGGAGGCGGTGTCGGCGATGACCGTGCCGTTCTGAGCGGTAGCGGGCCACCAAGTTCCGGTGGTGTGCCTATAGAAGCTGCCGGTTTCCGTGTTGAATGGAGCACCGAGCACGCTCTGGCTGATCGGGGTCGGCGGAGTATTACCAGTCGGACCAGGCGACGCCAAGTTGCGGCGGCGGAAGGCCGACGGGAACAACTCCGTGAAGCGGAGCCGCGCACCGGCCCCACCTTGAGCCGTAAACAGACCGTCGCAACGGGTTAGCGTGCCGGAGGTCCTCAGCGTCGCGCTCTTGTCACCCACGAAGGAGCTATTGGCGCTTTCGCACTGGAGACAGCTGCGCGGATCGCTGACCGAGGTCACCATCGAGTTCTGCGCCACCGCAACCTGGGGAGCTGGGTTGGTGATGGGCAGAGCGATCGGGTTGGTCAAGCTGGCCGCGCTGGTGGAGACCACCAGGGACACGGAAGCCTGGCCACCGGCCGGAACACCCAACTGGGAAGCATTCACGCGCACGTTGGTGAGGCGCAGAACGCGGGTTCCCACCGTGCCCGGAGGATCAAACGGCACACCTTGCCAGATTAGCGAGTTGGCCGCCAGCTGCCGCGCCTGGAAGGCGTTGGGCCGGTAAGTGGCTACACCACCGATCGTGGGCTTGAAGTCGTCCGGATCGTAGGTCAGCGTGGACACCGTGCCGCCCGTGTGTGCGCCGCACACACCACCGACGATCGGCTGGCCCGCGGGAGCCGTCACCGGATTCGAGGCCGGGATGGTGGCGCTGCCGCAAAAGGCCTGCTTTGAACCGACCGGCTCGTCGATGAACAGCAACGCTTCCGAGAAGGAGCCAGTGCCCGGGCCAGAACCGATGTGCAGACGGCTGGTGATGTTGATACTCGGCGAAGTGAACACCTGGATGTTCACCTGAGGCAGGTTCGTGCTCAGGCCATTCGGGGTTCCGCCCGAACAGATGATCAGAACGTCGCCCACAGTCTCGGTAACGCCTTCCGCGCGGATGGCGGGGTTACCGGCGGCCTGCGCCGTACAGCTAAGGGGCTGGGCAAAGGCCGCGGTTGATGCGATCATCAACACGACCAGCGCCAGAAACAACTTGCGAAAATCAAGCATTTCCTTCTCCTTGTGGAAAATCGAATTTGAATTGATGGAAGTCTCTCTCAACCTGAGCCTCAAAATCCCGCTCGAACAGAAGGTTTCAAGACTGGGCCGCAAACTCGCAGGAAGGTTCCGGTACGGGTGGGTACCGCGTCCTTCTCCCCGGTCTGTCGTCCGTACAGCAACTGCACTAGCAAGCTCAACACGTTGATATTATCTTCTTGTTCTTCTATCTTCTTGTGCTCTCGGGATTCATTCGTGAATGAATGCCTCTTTATTGTTGTACTGCTGTAACAACCGTGGACGCGGTCAAATCATTCATAACATTATCGCCGGAGCTCTGTCAAGCCCGGCGTGCCCAATTCTTCAGGCAGATATCGTCAATGGTTGCAAGTCTCCCGGTTGGGACCTTACACCATGCGCCAGCCTTCGATTTAACCATGTGGCGCCGCCGCCAGTCAACACACAAACCGCTTTTTTTCATTGAACGGCAAGGATCACGGGTCCAGCGTCGAAACCGGCCTGCCGAACGGTCAACCGTAAAGCCAAACCGGGCGGAAGATCGTCGGGAATCCGCAGGTTGATCTGATAGACGCCAGGGAATCCAGGGGCCAAGCCCGCAAACAAGGTTTCGAGCGTCCGGTTTTCAATCGATGCCGTGAGCGCCGCCACCGCCGGCCACAGCGCCCCTTGCGTCGACACAGCCCCCAGCCCGGTGGCGTACACCACAATCACTTCTCCGCGCCGCGCAGGATTGTTCGGCAGGTTCAATGTTCCGTTCTGGTTGAGGATGACGCCGCGCCCGTCCGCCGTCGTGAATACAGCCGGTGCGACCGCCGAAAACCGGGCGTTCTGCGTTTCCACTCCGAAAGCCGAACGTATCGAGATCTCCTGTTCGCCCGGCGGGAGATCCAGTGGAGCGACGAGATTCAATTGGAACGATGTTCCGGAGATAACGGTGGCCGGACGCCCGCCGATGGTCACCTCCGTCTGCTGGCCGGTCACTGCCATGCCTTGTCCGAACACCGCCAGCAGAGCGCCGGGCGCGAGATTGGCGCTGAAGTCCGCACCATTCAGAACCCCGCGCGAGGAGAAGCTGAGCCGCTGCAAGGAAGCTTCCCACGTTGGACCCGGACGCTCCAGCCGGAACGCTGCCGGAAGCGTGGCTGTGGTCAGGCTGCGGCCTCCGGTGGAGCTGAGATCCGACAACAGGAAATCGCGCCGGCCGGTTCCCGCCAAATCCAGCTGATAAGCGGGTTGCAGGCCATCGCAGTAGTGCATCCGGATCAACCCTGTCGACGCCGCGCCTGCGGGCAATGCCGGCGCATCGGGCCAGGACAGCTCGAATCCGCAGCCACCGGCCGCCGACGAAATACGCGGCTGCGCGGCCCCGGAGATCACAACCAGGCCCAGCGGCGATGGCGTGCGCGCCAGCAATTGCGCCGCCGAAGCGACGCTAGCACGGTACGTAGCTCCGCCGGCGGAGAAGCCGCCAAGATACTCCTCAAGCGTTGTGCGGTTGAGCACCGGACTCGGATCGTGAATCAGGATCGCGCCACCCGCCGCCACACCGATGGCAACCACAAAATGCGACGCCGGCGCTGCGCTGCCTGATTGTAAGGAAAGCGCCAGCAGTACGGGAATACCCTGCCCCAGCAGATCACGCAGGGAGGTGGCCGCGGCATCAGCTCCCGCGATATCCAGATTGCCTCCCGTAAATGCCCCCAGCCGCCAAAGGTTCAGCGTTGGAGCCGCCGCCCCCGGAGCCGTGAAAAAGGCATCGCAGATACGCTCTCCCTGCGAATCGAAGACGCAGGAATCGGAAAGGAACAGGTGCAGCAATGCCGGATCGGCAGGGCCGTTGGGAGCGGCCAGCTGCGAAGTGTTTTGCAAGTGGCGCACCATCGCCGCAGCGGCGTTTACCAGCGCGTCTCTGGTTTGCGCCGAATCACCTTGCGTGAAACGCGGGAATCCGGGCAGGGAGCCGGCCGCCGCGCGCGCGCTGAAGGTGACCACCTGCCGGCCCGCCTCCGCCGTCGCCAGCGCAGGCAATTCCTGCGAGGGCAGCCGCAGGAAGGCCTGCGCCTCGCCTCGCTGGTCGGTCATCGCGGTGGCGCCTTCAATCTGCGCCCCGGGCGATGGCGTGAATCGCACCGGAACGCCGGTGAGCGGATTGCCGAACTCGTCGCGCACGAGAATGCGCAGCGGCTGCGGCAGCCGCGCGCCAGGGAAACCGGTTTGCAAATCACCGCGCGTCTTGCTGATCTGCGCAAGCACGGAAGAAGCCGCCTGCACCAGGAAACTGCCCACAGCCAGCGACGCGCGCGCCGTATCAGCCGCGCGCAGACTCACCAGGCCGGAAGCCGAGCCGGAGGGCACAAAGAATTCCCACGTGAAGGCACCCGATTCCGCGGTCACCACAAAGTCCGGCTGGCCGCTCACGGAGAAGCGCAGAGTGGCGCCTTGCTGGAAACCTCCCGCCGCGATGCGAACCTTGCCGCCGGCCGGAACCGTGGAAGGGATGGCGGTAATCGTCGGCCTCCGCTCCCGCTCGGTTGCCGCCACTTCGCTCGAGCCAGGCGTGTACTCCATCGCGCCGCCCTCGAATTCCTGCCGGCGGCGGCCGCCAGCCGAAGCCTCATCGCCAACCGGCAAACCGAAAGCGCCAATCGACGCGCCTAGTTCGAAATACTTCGCAAGGATGGCGCCGGAAATCAGGAACGCGCGTCCGGCCAGTTGTCCGCTGATATGACCCGCGATCATCCCGCCCGTGAAAGGCTGCGTGACGCCGATGGTGGCCGCGAAACTGAGCACGGAGGTAGCGGATCCGGATGGAAGGCCGGCCGCACCGCGCTCAAAGTTCTGCAGCGCCCACCGCGCTAATATTGGGTCGTTCACCATCACGACGGGATTGCCGCCCAGTGCGCCGCCCTGAAACAGTTGCCGTCCGCCGGCAGGATCCGCTGTGGGGAATCCCAGCGCACCGGCGGGCCCCTGCTGCGCGAGATAGCGGTCCAGAATCGCACCGGTGGTTAGGAAAGTAACCGCGGAGGCGTCGGACTTGGCCAGCAGGTAGCGGATGGAGGGATCGTCGGCCGACACCAGATCCTGCACAAACCCGTTGCCCTGCCTGCGCACGGGCGTCGCCGCGGGCAGCCTCACGTTCAGGCGATTGCGTGTGACGGCATCACGGAACGATTGTTGCGCCGCTGCTGTCGGCGCTCCTTCCCCGATTTGGCAGCACGGCGCGTTGACAAAAAACGTTAGCCCGCGGCTGGTGCGCCCTTCGCTGATCGCCGTGATCGTCGCCGAACCGCCCCCCACCGCCCGCGCCGTTACCGTCGAACCGGCCGGCTCAATCGACAGCACGCGGCTGTTGGTGCTCAGCCAGGTAAACACCCGCCCATCCAGAATTCCACCGCTGGCAGCAAATGCCGTGGCCTGGAAGCTAATCGTGTCACCGAGATTCAGCCGCTCACTGGAAGCCGAGGAAGAGATCGATACCGTCGATACCGGGAGCCGTAACTGTGGAGGCTGTCCAGGCTCAAATTCAATCACGCCCCCTTCAAAGTTTTGCCGCACGCGTCCGTTGGCCTGTGTGACTTCTTCGCTCGTGGGCAGGCCGAGAAAGCCGGTGTGGCCCAGGTTGTTCTGATACAACTGATGAATCGGCTCCCGCACCGCGAACAGCCGTCCGGTAAAAGCGCCTGCCGTGATGCTGTAGAGCGAGCCCGTGCGGAACCGCTGCACCACGGCCGTGGAGGGTGTGGTGCCGATCGTCGAGTTGACGGTTTCCTCCGCGCCGATCGCCGAACCAAGTCCACTGATGCCGCCCAGCGCCTGCCACCGCGTAAAAAAAGGATCGCGCACGCTGAAGGCTGCCCCATGAATGGTGGTCGGAGAATAGGCGAACAGAGCGTAATTCCTGTTGAAGGCCTGCCAGGTACATGCGCTCCCGCTCACCGCGGGGCAGGTGAAAGTGTCGCTGAGCGGATAACCGGCGGTGTTGGGGCCGAGGCCCGACCCGTTGTAGAAGCTGAAAATGCCCGGGAATACTTGGTAAACGCTGTCCACTCCCTCCAGAACCTGGTCGGAGGTGGTCGCCCGCACCAGCGCGTAGCGCACGCCCGAGGTCTTCTCCGCATCCGGAAACTCCTGGATCAGGCCCGTGGCGCCGTACCGTCGCACATCCCCGGACGGCGGCAGCGACGTCAGGTTGTTAAAACCATTGCGGAAATAGGCGCGGACAAACTCGTTGCGGACAATGCCGGTGATCGGTCCGGAGCCCACCTCCTGGGCGCGAAGCGCCGGCAGGCAGGCCAGCAGGCAGATGAGGCGAAGGCTGGGTTTCATTCTCGGGATAGAAAGGCGGAGGCCGAAAATCTATCATAGATGAAACCCGTCCCGGACGGCGGGGTTGCGGCTACTATTCCTTGATCATCTTCGTCAGCCGTTTCAGCTTATTGCGAAGCTCCTCGCTCGCGTCGGTGATCTGGTTCGTGTCGTAAATCACCCGCGGTGTCATAAAGATGATCAACTCGGTCTTATCGCTGCTGTAGGAGCGGCCGCCGAAAGCGGCCCCGAGAATGGGAATCCGATGCAGCAGCGGGATTCCTGTGCTGGAGGATCCTTCGCTCTCATTGATGATGCCGCCGATGGCGATCGTATCCCCATCCTGCACCGTAACCTGCGTGCTGATCGAGCGGCGGGAGAAGGATGGCGACTGAATCGACCCGGCCGGCGGCGCCTGGGGTGCGCTCACTTCCTGGTTAATGACCAGCGTGACGATTCCGCTGGGATTCACGCGCGCCATCACGCTGAGATTCACGCCGGTGCTGCGGGAAGCGATCGTATTGGCAAACAGCGAATTGCCCCCGCTTTGAATCGGCGTTACCGATTGCGAGGTAAGAGTCGGCACTTCCACGCCAACACTGATCGACGCCGAGATGCTGTCGGTGGCGATCACGCTGGGCGCCGATATCACCTTCGCCCGCGTCGAGTTTTCCTGCAACGTCAGAAACGCCAGCAGTTCGCGACTCCTGCCTACCAGCGCCCCCGCGGAAAGCGTGGTCAGCCCGTCCGCGAACTTGCCGACGAAATCGCGCTGGTTCGCTGGTCCCCGCTGCTGCAGAAATGCCGAAACTCCACTGGCGAAGGCGCCGGTGAGGCTCACCTCGTACACCTTCGCGTCGATCAGCACCTGCCGCGGCGGAATATCCAGTTCCTTCAACAGCCTTAGGATCTGCTGATAGTCCTGCGGCGTAGCCTGGATGAGCAGCGAGTTGTCGGTTGGGTTGGGAATCACGCGAGGGATCCCGTAGCCGAACATACTGCCCATCCCGGTCAGGTAGCTGCCCGTTTGATCTTGTCCGGTACCGGCTGCGCCTGCGCCAGTTCCCGCCGCCGCCCCTGCGCCACCCGCCGCCCCAGGCATTCCGCCCTGAGGATACTGGGGCGCGAAACCACCCCCTCCGTACGGCATGTACGGCGTCCCAGGATAGCCGCCGCCCATCCCGCCGTACATTCCACCGCTCAAGTTGCCCGGATAACCGCCGGAGCCGAACATTCCGCCCGTATACCCCGGAATGCCAAACCCTTGCTGCGCCCCCGGCATCCCCATTCCATAGCCACCCATTCCATAGCCCATGCCCATGCCCATGCCCATTCCCATCCCCATCCCCATTCCAAAACCGCCGTACAACTGCATGATGCTTCCCGCCAGCGCGTCCGCACGCCCGTACTTCACCCGGTAGACATAGTTGTTGATCGATCCGGCCGTGATCTGGATCTCCGTATCCAGTTTCTTGATCCAGTTCTCCACCTCTTCAAACGCCCCGGGGTTAGGAGCCACCGCGATGATCGTATTGATGCGGTCAATCGGCATGAACCGCACCAGCGCGTTCTTCTCGGTCAGCGAAATCGCACGCAGAACCTCTTCCACTTCCTTGGCGATCGCCGTCGGGCTGCCGTTTTTCACCTCGAACAGCCGCACCCGCTGGTTGGCTAGCGCGTCGGAATCAAACAGCGAAATCAGCTCTATTGTCCGCCGCGTGTTCCGCCGGCTGTCGAGTAGCAGCAGCAGGTTCGCGGGGACATAGGTGAACGTCTTGGCCCCCTCGCCGACAAACGGCTCCAGCAACTTCGAAACCTCCCCGACGCTGGCGTACTTCAAGAAAATCAGGCTGAGCATGATCTGCTCATCCGGCTGTATGTTGCTGATATCGGCCGTCGGCGGAATCGGCATCCGCGCCGCGTCCGCCATCGGAATGATGCGGTACAGCTCGCCCACCTGCACCATCGTGAACCCATTGATGCGCAGCACCAGGTCCAGCAGATTGCGCGCGTCGATCTGTTGCGTCTCCCCGTAGGTGTTCAGCGTCACGCTGCCTTTCACCCTCGGGTCCAGAATGTAGTTGATCTTCAGCGTCCGGCATAGCGCGTCGATCACCTCCGTCAGCGAGGCGTTGCTCAGGTTTAAAGAGCCGGTGGAAACGGTCGGCAGCGTCTGCGCCGGCTGCGTCTGTTGCGGCGCCGGCTGCGCTTGCGCCTGCGCCCAGGCGCGCGGAACAGGCATCAAAACGAGGGTCAACAACAGTGCGAGAAAACGTTTCATCCCTTACTCCTTGACGGCCTTCGCGGTCTTGGCGGCCAGGCGCTTATAGGCGGTCAGTTCATCGCCGCTCAACTCCGATTTCAGCCGCGTCCAGCGGCTTACTCCAAACGGTGTGCGCCGCTCAAACCGGACCTTTTCCCCTTCATCAAACGCCGCCAGGTCCGCGGCGCTGTTTTCGGCTTCCGGCTCCGGTTCGTACTTCGCCATGCCGAACGGTGTCCGCCGGTAGTGCCACACCTTGCCCTTTTCATCGGCGTGCCGCCAGATGCCGGGCTCCACCTGCTCCGCGTCCTTGGGAATGGTGGTGGAGCCGGGCGCGGGAGTATCGGCTTTGCGCGCCACTTTCGCCGGCCCCTTGCGCGGCTCCTGCTTGGCGGGCTGCGTGGCCAAAGCGCAGACAGCCGCTAGCATCAAGATCCGGCAAATTCCTGTAACAGTCATCACAAAAGATTCCTTTCCATCTCGCTCTAGCGCGCAGGCACCCAGCGGCAGTTCTTTCCAAACGGTGTCGTGGTCACCACCTTGCGGTACCCGCCCATGACAGTCCCCGGCGGGGACTGATCCCCGGGTGCGCAGACCAACTCCGCCCCTCCCGTATCGATGCCCGGCAGGCTTCCCGTCGGCTTCTGCAATTTTTCAAGATCTTCCTTCGGCGTGAGATCGTTCTCATTGCGTCTTTCGCGAGGCACGAGATCGGAATTGGTCGGAGAGGAAGATGCCGCCGACGCTTGTTCTTGCGGCGGCTTTTCCTTCACCTTCAGCTCCGCAATCGTCTTGGGAAACTGCTTTCCTTCCCACTCCAGCACCAGATCCTGGCCGCTGAGCGAGGCCAGCGTAAACGGACCGACCTGATCGCCCTTGCGGTATCCTTTCTGCGGATCGCCGGACTTTTGGCTCAGAATCACCGTCGGCCCCGCTCCCAAATCCATCACGCCGTGCGCCACCGGAAACGGCGGCACCGGCTTTTCCGGCGCCGCTTCGATGGCGACGTCGGGATTGCGATCCGGCGCGAACACCAGCTTCTGCGCCACATCGATGTATTCCGACGGCGTGATCGGCGGCGCCGTCTCCTGCTCAGCCAACGGCCGCAGCGGAGGCGCGGGAGCCTTCTGCGACAGCAACGCCTTGGCTCGCGCATCGGCCTCGACATAACGCTCGCGCGCCTGCCAGCCCAGTGCCAGCAGTCCCGCCAGCAGTATCAGATTCAAAAAGGCGAGTCTTTTGCTCAAAACATACCTCCCTGGCTGCGTTCCGGCGCCAGCCGGCCCGGCAATACACCCGAGACCGTCAGCCGCACCGAAAGACTCTTCTTTTTCTGATCCATCGCTCGCACCTGCATGTCGTGCGTCGCGATCAATTCCGGCTGCGCCGAGATATCGGCCAGCAGGTTCACCAGCTGCTCGATCGCGCAGGTGAAGGTGACCGATACAAACGCTTCTCCGTAGAAATTGCCTAATCGGCGGATGGGACCAGTCTCTACTTGCCGCAGATCAATTGCCGGGGACTGCGCGCGCCCCAGCCGGCCCAATATCTGCACCAACTGCGCCTGCGCCTGAGCCGCTGTTTCCGCCTCCAGCAGTCCTTTCTCTTCCTCCCCCAGCTGCGCCGAAACCTGTTCCAGCTGCTTGGTCCGTACAGGCACTGTGGCCGCCATCTGCCGCAGTCGCGCCAGCCTCTTTTCGGCCATCGGAACCGACCCCATCGCCGGCGACACCGCCTCGGGCGCGGACTCAGGCCAGAACCGGAATGCCAGCGCAACCACCGTGGCTGCGGCCAGCAGCATCAGGGCCCGGCGGTCCCGTGCCGTCAGCTTCATTTCCCACCCTCCGCTTCCCGGCCCGTGCCCAAGCCCTCACGGCCGGCCTGGATGATGAACGATTCCGATCCCGATGCCGTCTTCGACATCGGCTGCGAGAATTGCGAATCGCGGAACCGCTCGGAGCCGTCCAGCAGCTTCAGCAGCGGCGCCGCCTGCTCCGTTTCTCCGGTCAACTGCACCTGCTCCCGCGTCAGTTGAAAAAACTGCACCCAGCCGGGAGGAGCCACAAGATTGGTCACCTCCAGCAGGGAATCGGCATCGGCGCGCGAACGGGCTTGGAAGCGGCCCAATAGCCCCAGCCGCTCTTCCTTTTCCTGGATCGCCTTCTCAATGGCCGCAACCTGGCTGGCCTGTTTTTCCACCTTCGCGATCTCCGCCTCCATTTGCTTCAGCAGCCGCTGTTCCTGATAACCCGGCTGCGCGGAAACCACCGCCAGCGTCACCAGCAGCAGCGCCGCCAACGCCGCGGTCGGAACGTAGCGGAATCGCGAAATCTGCGCGCGCCGCTCCACCGGCAGCAGATTCGCATCCAGCGACAGCCGCGGGCAGGCGTTGGCAATCGCCGCCGAGGCCGCCAGGCTCATCTCCGCATCCACACCAAGCCCCAGCAGCCCGTCCACGGGCAGCGCAGGCGCCTCGTCATCCAGCCGCAGCTCGTTCCGAACCAGCGGCGCGATCTCCTCCGCCGGCCTTTCAAACAATCCCGCAAACACCGGACGCGAGGGACTCTCCCCGTATGCCTCCACCGTTCCGTTGTGCGCGATGAGCGAAAGGAAGCCCGCCGGCGGCACATTGTGCACACGAAAGGCCCCGTACAGAACAACCGCGGAGAATGTCAACGACGCCACGCGAACTCCGGCCTCGGCGAACAGGTTCGAGTACCGGTCGATCACCTCCTGCCGCGTGATGCCCGCCAGAACATGCTCGGTGCCTGGCAGTCTCGCCCAACAAAAGGCCGCCTCCCCCTCCGGGTACGGATGCAGACCTTCCATCTGGTAGCTCAGCGCCGAGGCAAGATCGCTATCCGCGACGCCCGGCATCGAAATCAGCCGGACAATCACCTCTTGCCGTGGCAGCAGAACCGTAACCGGATAATTGGCAGCCTTGGCCGAGCGCAGTCCGGCGGCCAGTTCCGCGCCCCACTCACTCGCCGGCCGCTCCAGGTAACGCTCCACGCGGAACGTGGTCAACAGGCGCTTGCCGGAAGGGCGCACGCGAACCACGGCGATTCGCAGATCCTCAGGTCCCGCCTCGATGCCGGCGCCGGTCCCGACGGCCAGCCACTTCCGCATTCCCGGCGACGCTACCACCACGCGGAAACCTCCGAGACCGCGTTGTCGTTCCAGCGCAGGATGTGGATCCGCTGCGGGCCCATGTTCTCGTTCAGCTTCACCAGCGCCGATACTGATCGCCGCAGGTCGGAAAACCTCTCCGGCCCCAAACGCAGCCGCGCCGTCGCGCGAATCGTGTAGATCGTGTTGCCGCCCACCATCAGCCGGTTTGCCCCAGGCCCGCCTATTTGCCCCAACTCCCCGGCATCCCGGAACGGCCGCAAGCGGCGTGCTTCCATAATCCGCCGCACATCGTCCGGCGGAAACCCGAGCCAGGAAAAAATCGCCGGATCAGCGCTATTCGCGTCAAAACGGTGCGCCGTTCCATAGACCGACACGCAGTCCTTGAACGCGCTTTGCCGCACAAGCCGCCCTTGCGCGTCACGAACATAGGAGCCATGGAAAATCTCCGGAGTCATTCCTTTCACCAGCAGAACTTCTTCCACCTCCTCAAAAGACGCATGCCGCGCCTGAAAAGTCGGAGTGCGGGAGGCATAAAACTGGTCAAACGCTCCTCCCGGGGAGGGTGTCCGCCAGTGAATGATGCCCGCGGCGATCTCCCGTGCCCGCTCCGGCTCCACCCCCAGCGCACGCAATAACCCTTCAAAATCTTCCTGTTTGCCCTCGTTCAGGCTCAGCTTGGCAGTATCCGGAATCACCTCCACAATCGCCTGGCCGCCCGGCATGTTGAAGCTCATGTAAGGCGTGTTGCGCGACAATGCGGCATCGCGCGGTCCATAGGCAACATGGACCAGCGCGCGCGCCAGCGCCCCCGTGGCCAGATAGTACGTCCGCACCCCGTCGGCAAGCGTGGAAGCTCGCTCGGTTTCCGCGCGCACCGTCGAGGCCACGGAAAACGCGATCGCCGCTAGCGCCGCGGAAAGCCACAGCACGGCCAGCAACGCTCCGCCTTTCCGGCGGTACGCTCGTTTAACGCGGTATCGGCGGGTCATCCATATCGGCATACTTTTCCCGGAACTGGCGCGTCAGTCGCAGCGGGACGGTCATTGACGCCATTTGCAGTTGCGCCAGATCCGCCTGCAGCGGACGCATTTCAAAACGCACTGCGATCGGAGCAATTGTGCTGCGGAACAGCGGAACCCATCCAGTAGCCCCCGTTTCTGGATCGCGAACCTGATAGGACATCCGGCAGGAGGCCAGACGATCCGCCAGCACAAACCATCCCGGCTCCAAACCTGGCCGCCCCAGCGGAGGGGCCGGACCGCAGTACCGCCCAAGCGCAGACGGCCCTGTGTACAAAGTCTCGCGCGCTACCAGACGCACACCTTGACCAGCTTCGCCCGGGATCACGGCATACTCCAGCAGCCGCGGCGTGCCGCGCGCGGCCTCCTCCAGCGAATAGCTGCTCACAAATTGCATCGAAACCGGCGTGCCCTGCATGAACAACACCGGGGGCCCGCCGCAACGAATCGCCACCGGCATCATCCCCGCCAGCTGCTGATACAGCGCCTTCTGCGCGCCCAGCACGCGGCGGTTCGCCGCAAAGCGCTGGTTCGTTTTCTGCATCGCGTCCAGCCCGATGCGCATCGCCAGCAGCATCCCTACCGCCAGCAGACTCACCAGCGTCACCGCGATCAGCAGCTCCAGCAGCGTTACGCCCCGGCGGTTGCGGCGGCCCCTCATCGCGGACCCCGTTCGATATGACGATAGGTCTCCACTTGAAACGCACGGCGCTGCGAACCCTGCATCCACCAGACCTCTAGCACCACGCGCTGCACCTCGGCCGGCTCCACGCGCTCAAACGGCTCCACCCGCGCACGCCAGCCGCCCTGCAATCCCGTGACCCGCGGATCAAAATTTCCTTGCAACTCGCTGCCCATCGGCAGTTGCGGCGCGCTCAGCAGTTCGTCCATTGTGCGCTGCGCCAGTATCGCCGCACGATCGTTGTCGGTAAGCTTGCCCGCGTTCCGCATCGATGTCGATAGCGCCGCCAGAAGCGTCCCCACGGCCAGGCCCATGATCGTGGTGGCCACCAGCGCCTCCAGCAGCGTAAACCCCCTGCGTCCGCCGCGCCTCACCGGCTGCTTCTCTCCATCTGCGGAGCCCCGGAGATCGGGTCCACGCGCACCAGCGTCCGCGCCCCCCGCCGGTTCTCCAGCATCACGCCGATGCGCGGTACGGTTCCGCCGGGAAACACCAGGAACTGCCTCGGCCCGAACTCCGACGTCGTTTGTTCGGGCAATATCGCCTGAATGCGCACCTGCTCGGGCAGTTCCACCAGCCGCCGGAACCCAGGTTCGGCCGAGGCCAGCGTGATTGTGTTCCGGCTCGCGTCGATCAGGATCTCCACCGCGCCCTGCCGCCGCTCCGCCCGGTTCACCGCCACGTTCAGCGCCGATGCCACCGAATCGGCCGCCGAGCTGAGCCGCAGCGAATCCAGTCCCGAAGTCACCGCCGGAAACGTCAAAGCCACCATCAGGCTGAGCAGCATCATCACAATCATCATTTCGATGAGCGTGACGCCTCGCCTCGCGCGCCGCTTACCGGCTTTTCCAGCTGACCACATCGGCATTGTTTCCGTCGCCGCCCGGCTGGCCGTCGCCGCCCAGCGACACGATTTCCGGCTCATCGCCCTGTTCGCTCGGATACTTGTAGAGATACGGATTGCCCCACGGGTCCATCGGGATCTCCTGCGGCAGATACGGCCCCTGCCACATGTTCACGTTCTGCGGCCGCGTGCGCAACGCGTTGAGACCCATCTCCGTCGTCGGGTATTGACCCGTGTCCAGCTTGTAGGCGCCCAGCGCCGTCATAAAACCGTTGATCTGCGTCCGCGCCGCCGTCACGCGCGCCGCATCGGCGCGGCCGATCATGCGCGGAATCACCAGCGCTGAAAACAGCGCAATGATGGTCACCACCACCATCATCTCGATCAGCGTGATGCCGGCCCGGCGCCGGCCATTTCTGCGGTTCCAATTCTTCATCTTTCCCTCCACTACATCGCCACCTCGTTGATGGAGGTGATCGCCAGCAGCATGCTCAATATCAATGTCCCCACCATCAACCCCAGCACCAGAATAATCAGCGGCTCAAATAGCGACGTGAACCGCTTGATCGCGTTCTTCGTGTCCGTCTCGTAAATCTCCGCCATCCGCGCGAACATCTGGTCAATCCGCCCTGTCTCCTCCCCAACGCTCAGCAGATGCGACGCCAGCGGCGGAAACTCGCCCGTCTTCTTCATCGGCCCGGCGATGCCTTCACCCCGCTTTACCCCTTGCGATACCGCCTCCAACGATCCGGCGATCTTGCGGTTGTTCAGAATGCCGCGCGAAATGTGAATCGATTGCACCAGCGGCACGCTGTTGGCCACCAGCGTCGACATTGCCCGTGCAAAGCGCGCCGTTTCCGCCTTCCGCAACGCATCGCCCAGGATCGGGATGCGCAGCCGGTAGCCGTCCCACCACAAGCGCCCCGCCGCGGTCCGGATGTGCGCCTGGAACGCCGCCACCCCCGCCACCGTTGCCAATACGCCGATCCAGGCATACTGGCGCACCAGTGCGCTCATCTCCAGCATGATCTGCGTCGGCAGCGGCATCTTCAGGTTCGAGCCTTCAAACACGCTCGCAAAACGCGGTACCACGAAATACATCAGCACCAGTATCGAACCAATGCCCACCAGCGTCAGCAGCGCCGGATATACCATCGAACCGATGATGTAGTTGCGCAGCTCATCGCGCGTCCGCTCAAACTCAGCCAGCCGCTCAAACACCGCCGCCAGCGATCCGGACGCCTCGCCCGCGCGCACCATGTTCACATACAGTTCGGAGAAATGATCCGGATGCGTGGCCAAGCTGTCTGCCAGAGACTTGCCGCCCTTCAGCACGCGCAGCACATCCTGCACCACCAGCCGGAAAGCCACCTGCTCACTCAGCTCGGAAGTGATCGCCAGCGCGCGGTCCAGCGGCACACCACTGTTCAGGAGCGTCGACATCTCCTGCGTGAAAAACAGCACGCCGCGCCTCTTGCCCCCGCCAAAGGAAGGAAGCTTCAGCTCAAACGCGCCCTTTTTCGGCTCCAGCCCGACGTAGACCGGCGTCAGTCCTTGCTTGCGCAGCTCCGACGCTACAAAGCGTTCCGTTTCCGCCGCAATCGTGCCCGTGCGCAGCTTGCCGTCGGTGGTGACGGCGCGGAAATGGAAACTGGTTACCGGCATCGGTTAGAACTCCTGCGTCACACGCATCACTTCTTCGGCGGTCGTGACGCCGGCCGCGGCCTTCGCCCAGCCATCCTCGCGCAGCGTCGACATCCCGTTGCGCCGCGCTGCCTCCGTCAGCACGCTGGCATCCTCGTTGCGCATGATCAGCCGGCGCAGTTCCTCGTTCAGCTGCATCATCTCGAAGATTCCCACCCGGCCGATATAACCCGTGCCCCAGCAATTCTGACAGCCCGCGCCGCGCCACACCGGAACGCTATCCCCGGTGGGCGTCAGCCGCTCCCCCGCCGGAGCCTTGCAATTGGCGCAGATCACGCGCACCAGCCGCTGCGCCAGCACCGCAACCAGCGAAGAGGTAATCAGGTAGTTCTCCACGCCCATATCGGTCAGCCGCGTAATGGCGCTCGGAGCGTCATTAGTGTGCAGTGTTGAGAACACCAGGTGCCCGGTAAGCGCCGCGCGAATCGCGATGTCGGCCGTCTCCCGGTCGCGGATTTCGCCCACCATGATCACGTCCGGGTCCTGACGCACAATGTGCCGCAACCCGGAAGCGAACGTCAGCCCGATCTGCGGGTTCACGTGGATCTGGTTGATCCCGTCCATCTGGTATTCCACGGGATCTTCAATCGTGATGATCTTCCGATCCGTCAGATTGATCCGCTTCAGCGCCGAATAGAGCGTCGTCGATTTGCCGCTCCCCGTCGGCCCGGTCACAAGAAAAATCCCGTGCGGCAGCGCGGTGAAATGCTCCATCATCGCGAGCATTTGCGGCGTGAAACCGAGGATCTTCAGGTCATAGAAGTCGCCCGCCGAGCGGTCGAGAAGACGCATCACCACGCTCTCCCCGTACAGCGTCGGCAACGTCGATACGCGCAGGTCCACTTCCCGCCCCAGCGTGCGGATCTTGATGCGTCCGTCCTGCGGCAACCTCCGCTCGGCGATGTTCAGCTTCGCCATCAGCTTTACGCGTGAAATAATGGCCGCCTTCAGCTCCCGCGGCGGAGCATCCTGCGGGTGCAGCACGCCATCTATCCGGAAGCGGATGCGGAACTCCTTCTCAAACGGTTCGATGTGAATATCGCTGGCGCGCTTCTCCACCGCCGCGCCGATCATCGCGTTCACCAGCCGGATCACGGGAGCCTCGCTCGCCATGTCGCGCAGATGCTCCAGATCCTCGGCCGCCTCCGCCGTCTCCTCGAAGCCCGCCGTATCGGCCTTCTGCAAGCCGTAGTAGCGGTCCACAGCATCCAGAATCTCCTGCTCCGCCGCCAGCGCCGGCTGCACCTTCAAGCCCGTCACATGGCGCACCGCGGCGATCGTTTCAAAGTCCAGTGGATCGGCCATCGCCAGCATCAGCGTCGAATCGTCGAACCCGGCCGGAATGCACCGGAACTGCCGCAGAAAACGCGAGCTCAGCCGCTCGGTCTCCGGCGTCACCGCCGGCGGACCCTCCAGCGTCAGCACGCGCAGCGAAAGCTGATCCGAGAGCGCCGCCAGTACATCCTTCTGCGAAACAAATCCCAAATCGACAAGGATCTTGCCGATCTTGTCCCCGCGCTCCTTTTGAATCTCCAGCGCCTGTTCCAGCTCCTCCGGAGCAAGCAGACGCCGCTCCATCAGCATCTCACCCAGCCGCATCGCTAGTAGACCATTTCCTGAATCGAGGCGTTCAATCCGTTCGCATCCAGCCGCCCCGCTTCGAAATCAATCAGCGCCTTGCGCTTGGCCTGCAGCACCAACTGGCCCGGCAACCCGCTCGAGTTCTCCCAGGAAAAATAGAACAGTGACACGCCCACGACAATCTGCTGCTCCGGCGGAACCGTCTTCAGCGCCGTCGCCGACGTGACCAACATGTCCCGCATCACCTGCCGGATCTGCGGCAGCCGCCCCAGCTTCTTCTGCCTCAGCTTTTCGATCTCCACCGGCGTCAGCTTCGGCCGGAACGGCGTGATTGCCGGGCCCGTCACCAGGTTCACCTCCGCCGTAAACACCGCGCCGTAATTCTCCAGATACACCCCGCGCGTCGAACCCAGCAGCATGAACGGATCATCCACGTTGAATGCCTCGATGCGCTGGTCAAAGCCGCGCTCCAGATGCGCCAGCGTCGAGCGCCCCACCCGCGGCGCCGACGCCAGGCATAGCAGCGCGCCCATCAGCAATGTCGAAACCCTTCGCCCGATCATTGCGCCACTCTCGATTCCGCGCTCGCCACGTACAACACGTTCATCCGCTTGCGCAGCACCTCAAACGTCTCCTGCACCGACAGCATCTCCGCCCGATGCTCCAGCCGCAGCCTCTGCTCCGCCGCCGCCACCAGTTCCGCTGCCTTCTTCTGCTGCTCAGCCTCGGTCCGCGCCACCGCCTGCCGCACCGCCGTGTCCAGACGCTTGGACAACTCGGCGTCCACAATGCTCTCCACCTGCGCCGCGCTCAACCCCGCGCCCGCCGGAGTAACCGGAGCCTCCGTCCGCACAAAGGCATGCACCAGAATCGCGCAGCTCAAAAGCGCCGCCGACGCGAACCCAAGCCGCGGTCCCGATTGCCAGAAACGCTCGTACCAGCGCGGCTCAAAGACTTTGTCCGAGACAAAGCCGATCCGCCGCGGCGGCTCTTCCTCGCGCAACGTCAGTAGCGCGGAGCGTGTCAGCCCCAGCCGCTCCGTCTCCCGGCGGCAGTCGGCGCAGCCCGCCAAGTGGGTTTCTACTTCACGGCGCTCGGCCGAAGCCGCCTCGCCGAGCGAATATGCTTTCAAGTCAAAAGAGGAGCAATTCATTGGGCACCTCGCAATTGGACCGGAGCGAGTGTATCCTTCAACAAGTCGAGCGCCGTGTACAAGCGCGACTTGATGGTCGATACCGGGCAATCCAGGATCTCGGCCATCTCATCGAACTTGAACCCCTGGTAGATCTTCAGCACAACCGCCTCCCGCTGCTCCGGGCTGAGCCGCTCCAGCGCCGCCGCCACCGCAAGCGATGTCTCCACCGGCAACAAATGCGGGCCGGAGGGCGGAGAAGCTGTTTCTTTAAGCTCCTCGCCGTCCGGCCGCTGGCGCCGCAATAAGGAAAAGGATTCATTGTGCGCAATCCGGAACAGCCAGGGGGCAAACCGGCCCGGGTCGTCCAGCTTGCCGAGGTTCTGGTACGCCTTCAAAAACACCTCCTGGCTCAGGTCCATCGCGTCTTCCCGGTTGCGAACCAGCCGGAGGATGTAATTGAACACACGACGATCCCATCGCGACACCAAGGTGTTATAGGCGTCCACGTCACCCCGGCGGGCTTTACCCACCAGGTCCCGGTCCTCGACCTCACGAAAGATCAAGTACCAAACTCCGTTCCAATCCTAGAGACGCCGTCCGTCGAGGAAAAGTCGAACAAGGTTCTATAAAAGTGTATCGGAAAAGCTCGCTCAGCGGATCTCGATGGGCGACACCTGCACCGTAACCGGCTGATAAGAGGAGTTGATCCTCTCCAGAACCGCCGGATGGGATGACGTCTCCGCCAGTCCCCATGTAAACCGGTTCGGCACCGCGTCCAGGTGTTTTTCGCTGGAACGGTGCTGACGGCCGAATCCAAAAACCGTCATCTCCCCGTTCATCTGCCAGAATGGATCCGGCGCCTCGTCGTCCTGATGGTGCACCAGGTACAGCACGCGCCTCAGATCCGCCGTGCCGAAGTAGATCCATTCCGGCCCAGGCATGTCCCCCGTCCAGCTTTCGGTGATCGGCTTTTGCTCGCCGGATGCGGTAACCAGGTAATCCTTCTCCAGATCCAGTCTTCCGCCCGGCACAGCCGCAGCGAGCGTGGGTGGAAGGTCCCTTCCAAACCCGCCGCCCGCAGCATCTCCGTGAAATTCAGACGTACCTCGGCCGGCTTATCGATGCGCGCATATTGACCGGAATTAAAACTCAGCCGCACACGATATTGCCAGCCCCGCTTCAGCCAACTGTTCTCGGCTTCCGCCGCTGGAATGGCCACCACCCAAAGCGCCAACACCACTCTTTTCATAACACCCCGTCGGAAAACTACCAAACAGTATATTTAAAACCGGCCAGAATGCAATCCGCTTCACCCTTGGGGCAGGATCAGAACCTTCACCGCCTTCCGGTCCATGCACAGATCAAACCCGCGCTTCCACTCTACAAGCGGCAGCCGTGTCGAAATGAGTTCGTGCAGCCGCACCCGGCCCTGATGAAGAATCCGCATCATCCGCTCATACGTCTGCGCGCTATAGGCAACCGAACCGCGCACCTCCAGCATCTTGTAGAACACCGCGTCCAGTTGCACGTTCACCGGCCTGCCGCAGATGCCCACTTGCGTGTACCGCCCCATCGGCCGAAGCATCTCCAGGCAGTTGTTCACAGACCCCGGATGCCCCGCGCATTCAAACGCCACATCCACGCCGGCGCCGCCCGTAAGCTCGCGCAGCTTCTCCTTCCAGTCCGCCTCGCTCACATTCAGGACCGCCGCCGCACCCATCCGCGACGCCGCCTGCAACCGCTCTTCATCTTCCGCCGGGCCGGCAACAACGGTCTCGATCCCCGCAGCCACCAGCAGCTTCAGGCACATCAGCCCGATCGGACCTGGACCCGACACCAGCGCCACGTCGCCCAGTTGCAACCGTGTCACTTCCGTCACCGCCTGCACCGTGGCCGCGAACGGCTCGCACAGCGCCGCCTCTTCCAGTGTCCAGCATGGCGGGATCGTGTAGCACTGATCCTCGCGCACCACCACGTAACGCGCGAAAGCGCCGTTAACCCCATGCCCCATCCCTCGCCGTGACGGACAGAAAATAAAGCTGCCCTGCCTGCACCAGGTGCACTTGCCGCAATGCACCGCCGAGGCCGGCAGCACCGTCACCTGGTCCCCCACCTTCCTCGTCGTCACTCCCGCACCCATTTCCACCACCGTGCCCGCGAACTCATGCCCCAGAATCACCGGCGGAAAATTCCGGAACGTGTCATGCATCACGTGTAGATCCGTGCCGCAAACCCCGCACGCCGCGATCTCCAGCTTCACCTGCCCCGGCCCGCAGCGTGGTTCCTCCATCTCCCGCAACTCGACGTTGCCTTCGCCCTTTTGATACTTCACCAGTGCCAGCATGAGATCCCGTAGAGTACGCCAACGGGCGGGCGGGAGGCAAGCTAGAAGGTGAACGCAAGGATCGCGTCCAGTTGGTTTCGGCGCACATCGTTGGGCGCTGACTGCCCGTACCGCCACTTCGTGGCCCCCCAATGCGAGAAGCGGAATCCAGGCTCTAAGCCGGCTCCTCTCCAGTTCCGCCGTATACCTGCCCCTGCCGTTAGCCCGCTGGTGCCCAGGGATCCTCCAAGATCCTGCGGTAGCCGGAACGAGGGACCGGCCTCCACGTAGGGCTGCCATCTCCCCGTTCCGTGCTTGTACCGCAGCAGCAACGGAAACTGCCATAACACGGCACTCTTGTGAGTCCCGGAAACCGTTACCCGCCGAAGCTCCCCATCCGGCAAAACGAGTTCGTAAAACCCCGCTGACCGAAACCGGAGCGGCCGGTAGCCGGCTTCCACGATCAAGCCGATTTGATCCGAAAGCGTGAACGCCACTCGCGGTCCCCATACCGGCGTCCTCAGGTACACAGTGGAAAAACTCGAGGGCGCGGTTCCACAAAGCCGTGCCAGCTTTGTTCGCGCACCGGGCGAATCAGCAGGAAGCCTCCCACTATGCCGGGTTGAACCCGTCCGCCCAGCGGCTGCCGGTCACTCACCCCATCCCTGCTGATGGCCACCAGCGCTTCCAGTTGATCCTGTTTCGATGGGTGCGTCCACCACGGGTCCGCCGCCCATCTCGTGTACCGGAACGTTGGCGCGACTCGAAAGCCCAACTGCTTCCAGTCCAGCCCGGCCCCTGCCGTCAGACCCGTGTGCGAAGGATTGGTATTGCGATTGCCCGTGGTGCGGAACGATGGACCAGCTTCAAGAAAAGGTCTTGCGCCCCCTCGACCGGCAAACCGGTACTTTGCCAGCACGGGGAACTGCCATGTGATTTGTTGGGCCCACTCCTTCCACCCGCAGCCGCCGGTAGATCGCATTGGTCTCGAGTGAAAGCCGGTCGCCGAACTGCCAGGCCAGCGTCGGTCCGCCAATCGCCGATCGAGAATCAGATCGGCGTGTATAGGGAGGAATGATGATTGCGGTTCGGTCGGGCAACTCGACCCGTGCGCCCGGAATGGCGAACGAAGAGTAATCGGCCGTGATGCCGGTGCCGGCGATCACTCCAAACCGGACATGTTGAGCCTCAACGCGGCCCACGCACGCCAAGAGAATCCCGCACATCCCCAACGCGGCTGCTCCGCTCGTGCCCGCCCGTGATCCCATCAACCCTGCTGACGCGCTCTCCTCGTTTATGGTTTCTTACGCTCCAGATCCGTGCTGATATTCGTAATCAGCCCCGGGCATTCACGTAATCTAGCGGCGCGGCGCGGCGCAGCGCAGCCGGCCGCCGCAGCGGTAAACTGAGACTTGTCTCGTAGTTGGTTTTTTCTCACATTCACCCTCTTTGCCGCCGCCGATGCGATGGCGCAATCGGCGCCTCCTGCGGCCCCGGCCAAGCCGATGGCTGCTCCTCCGCGTCCGCGTATGCAAGCCTCCGCGATGCGCAACGAAAACGTGGTGGTGAACCCGATCGACAACAACGCCATCAAGGAAGTGAATGTGCGGCTCGGGGCGACGGTGACGCTGGTGACCGAACTGCGTCCGGAAACGGGATATTTCGCGACAGAGTTCGGCCGGCCGGCCGGGCAGCTGCTGTTGCTCGGTCCGGCGGTGCGTCCGCCCTCCTGGCACGGAGATTTTTTCTACTGGCACCAGAACAGCGTGATGAACGCGCGCACCTTTTTTCAAGTGGGCCAGGTGCTGCCGTCGCGGAGGAATCAGCACGGGGGCCGGGTGACGGGCGAGTTGGGGCCTCGCACAGGACTGACGGCGAATTACTCCCAGCGCGATGTGCGCGGGATGGTCAACGGGAACGTGCTCGTGCCGCTGGAATCCGAGAGAACGCCGCTGACGCGGGATCCGCAGTTGAGGCCGCTGGTGGAGCGTTTCTTGAGCGCGTATCCGAAGCAGCTGCCGAACCGGCCGGACTTTGACGCACGGGCGCTGAACACGAATGCGCCCCAGCGCATTGACGATCTGGACGGGAACCTGCGGCTCGATCACGACCTGGGTTCGCGGGGGAAGCTTCACCTGCTCTATGTGAACGGGCGGGCTCGGACGGACGCGTTTCAGCTGGTGGCGGGACAGAATCCCGATTCGGCGATCCATAGCCACCGCGCGCAGGCCACGTGGAAGTTCGCAGCATCGCCGGGGACCGATGTGGCGATGGGAGGAAACTTTACCAGAACGGCATCGAACCTGTTGCCGGAGCCGAACGCAGTGGGCGTGCGTGTGCGGGTCGGTTACCAGATTGAAGAGCTGGGTCCGGAGAGCGAGTTTCCGGTGATGCGGGCGCAGAACCTGTACCGCTACGGCGCCGATGTAGCGCACCGCGTGGCGGACCGGCATGAGTTCCGGCTGGGCGGCGAGATCACCCGGTTCCAGCTCAACGGCATCGAGACCAGCAATCTCCGCGGGCAGTTCAACTTCACGAACAACTTTGGGCGCACGGCGATTGAGAATCTGCGGCTGGGAACACCGGCGTTTTTCGAGGCCACCACGGGAGAGATGGCGCGCGGATTCCGGACGTGGGGAGGAAGCCTGTACGCGGCGGACCGCTGGAGGATCACGACGGCGCTGCAACTGCACTATGGGGTGCGGTACGGCTTTGCAACAGCGCCGTCGGAGGTGAACGGACTGCACGAGACCCCGTATGCCTGCGACTGCAACAATTTCAGCCCGCGGCTCTCGCTGGCATGGCAAATGGGCACGGGATGGATACTGCGGACCGGCTACACGGTTTCGTTCGGGGAGATCCAGCCGGTGACGTTCCAGCAGATGCGCTTCAACCTGCCGCACACGCGGATGGTCCAGGTGCAGAATCCGGACCTGTTGAATCCGCTCAGCGGCGGCGGGAACCTCGACAGGAGCGCGCCGACGATCCTTTCGCCCGACCTCGTGGCGCCGTACGTGCACCAGTACAACCTCAACGTGGAGCGGAAGTTGAGCGGCGGGATGCTGTTGCGCGTGGCCTATATCGGCGACCGCAGCTTGAAGCTGATGAACTCCTTCATCCAGAACCGGGCCGAGCCCGTACCGGGAGTGCCGTTGACGCTCGACACCGTGGACCAGCGGAGACCGGATGCGCGCTACTTTGATACACGCAGTATTCTGAACGGCGGCATGGGCCACTTCAACGCGGGCCAGGCGACCGTGGATTTGCCCTATTATCGCGGACTGCGTTTGTCGGCCAGCTACACGTTCAGCAAGGCGATCGACGACGGGTCCGATTACACCTCGACGGCGGCCAACCGTGACCTGATGCGGGCGCGGAGCCAGTGGCAGTATGAATCGTTTGGGGACAAGCGAAGCCTCTCGGCATTTGATTCGCCGCACTCGCTGCTGACCAGCTTCAGTTACGATTTGCCGGCGCTGGCGGGCCGTTCGAAGTGGGCGCGGAGACTGGCCGGTGGCTGGCAGCTGGCGGGCGTTACGCTGGTCAAATCGGGGACGCCGCTGACTCTGTTTGTGGGGTCGGATGCGCCGGGGTTCGGGAACGTCGATGGAGGACCAAGCGACCGGCCGAACATCGTGGACGCGAGTATTCTGGGAGCGACGATCTCCCACCCCGACCTCGCGCCACAGATTCTGCGGCGCGACCGGTTTGCCTATATTGTGCCTGGGGAGCGGCGAGGGTCGTTGGGGAGGAACAGTTTCCGCAAGGCACGGATCTCGAATTTCAATGCCGCCGTTACCAAGCAATGGCAGTGGGCGGCCAGCGGGCGTGAGTGGACGACGCAGCTGCGCGCCGAGACGTACAACCTGACCAACACGCCGCAGTTTGATGAGCCGCAGCGCAACCTGAGCTCGCCTGCATTCGGCAAGATCACGAATACCTTAAATGATGGCCGCGTATTTCAGATCGGAGTGAGGTTAACTCTTTGAGGGATAGCTGGAGTTTCCACTATATATTCCTTCTAGTTTTCGGTATATAATTCGCTGGAGTCCATGATCGAGGCTGCTGGCAACTCGGACCCAGGTTGCGTCCGGAAGAATAACGAGGACAAGCTATTTATCAATCAGGCGCTCGGCTTGTACGTCCTGGCTGATGGCATGGGCGGAGCCCAGGCGGGGGAGACGGCGGCGCAAATTGCCATCGATGCGGTGGTAGATTATGTCCGGGGGACCGAGCAACGTTCCTCGGAAACGCTGGTGCAGGCATTCGAGCTGGCCAACCAGAAGGTGCGCGAGGAGGCAGCCACCGCGCCGCACTTGAACGGGATGGGGACAACTCTGGTTGCCGTGCTGGAGTGCGGCAATGAACTGGCGATAGCCAGCGTGGGGGACAGCCGCGCATACCTGGTGGAAGGCAATGCCATGAAGGCGATCACGCAGGATCAGACGTGGGCCAACGAGGTGGGCAGAAGGCTGGGATTGAACGATCAGCAGCTGAAGACACATCCGATGCGGCATGTGCTGACGATGGCCATCGGCGTGGATGCGCCCCTGCGGGTGCACTCCTATAAGGTGGCGCCGGGACCCGACGTGCAGATCCTGCTGTGCAGCGATGGGCTGCATGGGGTGGTAAACAAGGAGACGATCGGTGAGCAGCTGAACGCCACCGCGAGCTTGGAAGATAAGTGCTGCGCGCTGATCGAGTTGGCCAGGCAGGCGGGCGGGCCGGATAACATCACTGCGGTACTGCTGCACCACAGCGGCTCCAATAACTCCTATCCGCAGGCGAAGAATACCTACCCCGGTCAATAAAGGTGGGAGATTTCCCCCCCTCACCGCACTATACTCTTCGAGGCTAATGGGGCCCGTCAGTCGGGATGCGCATGAGGCTGTTAGCAGCGGCGCCGCTGGCACTGGTTGTGTCGGCGCCGGTCGCGAGTGGTGAAATCGCGAGCCTGCAAATCAAGATCATTCAGGGAGAGGATACGGTGCATAGCGCCGGACGGCGGGGGCGGCGTCCGATCCGCGTAGAAGTACAGGAGCCGACAGGCAAGCCGGTGGAGGGAGCGGTGGTGAGCTTCAGTCTGCCCGAGGAACACGGCAGCCAGTTCGCGAACGGGATGAAGACGGAGATTGTGACGACGGGCGCCGACGGGCGGGCGTCAGTGTGGGGCATGGAATGGGGCAAGGAACCCGGACCGGTGCGTATACGGATCACGGCTTCGAAAGGCGAGGCGCGGGCGGGCGGCATCCTGGTCCAGACATTGGCGGAAGAGGCTCCGGCGGTGGAAGCTGCGGCGGAACGGCCGGTGAAAATCGCTAAGCCCGGCAGCCGCTGGACGCTGATCGCGGTGGTGGCGGCGGGGGCGGCGGCCGGGGCGCTAAGCGCGGGTCTGACGAAAAAGGGCGCGGCGGCAGCCGGGCCCGCGGCGGCGGCGCCGGCCCTGCAGATCGGCCCTCCGGCGATTTCGGTGACCAGGCCATGAGGATTATGATTCCGGCAAGAGCGGCGATTCTGTTCTTCTGCGCGGCTCATCTGCCGCTGATGGCGCAACGGATGGGCGTGCCCCGGCTGGGGTGCGTGGTGAGCGCCGGCGGTGCGGTGCGGATGGTCTACGGGCTGCGCGCGAATTTTATCCTGGGCGAAGCGGCACAAATAGAAGCGGTGTCGGCGGCCTGTTCGGAAACCAACGCGGTGGTGAAGACAACGGATGCCTTGGTGGTGTTGGATGCCGAGGGCCGCGAACGCCACCGGTTTCTGGCGGAGGCCGGCGCCGCTCTTGTGTCCTTCCGGGATGACGGTGACGTGGGACATGTCTATCTCACCGCAACGCGCGAGTTGTTGCGGTGGGAGAACGAGGAATGGGTGAAGGCGGATCTTCCGCATGCGGGAGAGATTCTCTCGATTGGGGAGCGGGACGGCGCCGTCGTGGCGGTGGAGCGCCGGGGCGAGGAGCTGTGGCTGGTGGAGAGCCGCGCGGACGGACGGTACCAGGTTCTGTCGCGGTTTGTGTCGGAAGCGTTGTTCGCCGTGCTGCTGCCCGACGGCTCCCTGGTGCTGGCGGCGGGCGAGAAGCTGGTGCATCGAAAGCCGGATGGGAGCCAAACGGAGATCGAGGTTCCCGCGGCGGTGACACGGCTGTCGGTGATCGGCGGGAAGTGGGTGCAGGTGGAGACCGGAGTGCAGCGCATGGCGGTGCGGGTGGAGGGCGGTCAGGCCGAGGCCTACTATCTACCTGGGGAAGCGCGATGAAGCGTCTTGCGGTACTGGCGCTTTTGTGCGCCGGGTGCGTGCAGGCGCAGTTTTCCATCGCGACGATCAGCGGGAACGGCGAGGAACGGGCAATCGTGGGGATCGTCGAAACGGAGAAGGTGCAGGCGGGCGGGTTTCAGGATATCCGCGTGCGGCTGCGTAACACCGGGGAGGCGACGGCGGCACTGTCGCGGCTGCGGATAACCGGGGTGGGGTTTTCTCTATTGGGGCAGCCGCCGTTGCCGCACTTGGTGGCGCCGGGGCTGAACGTGGATTTCCGCGTCAGGTTCCTGCCGGCGCAGTTTGGGATCTATAGCGGAACGCTCGAGGTGAACGAAACGGTCGTGCTGTTTCGTGGGGTAAGCCCGCAAGGGATTACCGTGCTGGTGGAGCAAAGGGGGCGTCTGGAGACGGCGACAGAGACGGTGCCTGTGGTGGCGGGGCGCGTGGAAGTAGGCAAGTCGGCCGGGCTGCGTCTGGTCGTGCGGAATGACGCGGCGGGTCCTCTGGTTGTGGGTGCCCTCACCGTGCAGGGTGAGGCATTTTCGCTGTATCCCGCTCCGGCGCTTCCATTGCCGGTGGAGCCGGGACGGTCAGCGGAGTTTGAGCTGCGGTTCGCTCCGCTGCGGGTGGGAGTGGCGCAGGGAACTCTATTGGTGGATACGCTGAGGATCGCGCTGGAAGGCTTCGCGATTGCGCCGCCGTTTCCCGCGGCGATCCTGTCGCTGGAGCCCGCGCTTGCGAGTGGCCGCCAAGGCCGGATCGCGCTGCGGCTGGACGCGCCGCCGCTGGTATCGGCCGCCGGAACGCTGACTTTGGAGTTCCGGTCAGCAGTCACCGTGGGCGGGGACGATCCGGCAATCGTGTTTTTGAACGGAGCGTCGCGAAGCGTCGCCGTGGCGGTGAGGCAAGGCGAGACGAACCTGGGCGAGTGGATGTTTCAGACGGGCTCGACGGCGGGAGAGATCCGCTTCCGCTTGCAATTGGGCGACCAGCGATGGGAGGCCGCGGCGGCGATCGCGCCGGCGATGGTGGCCGTGGATGCGGTGCGGGGAGTAAGAACGGCGACGGGTGTGCAAGTGGATATTACCGGGTTTGATAATTCGCGGACCGCTTCCACACTGGGATTCCGGTTCTTTGACCGCCAGGGGAATGCGCTGGGCGGAGATGTGTTGCGGGCCGATGCGGCGTCCGGCTTTCAGAGCCACTTCCGGACGGCGAACGTCGGTGGGCTGTTTCTGTTGCGGGCTGTGTTTCCCGTAGGGGGCGATACGGCCCTGATCGGGGCAGTGGAGGTGGAGATCGATAACGCACAAGGCAGGACAAGGGCGTCGCGGGCCAGTTTTTAGGCGGGTCGCTTGGGAGTTGGACGCGGCAGGCTACACGACGTTCTCGCAAGCATGGGATTTTGAGCCCGGGCAGAATTTCATCCTGAAAATGCGGGACGCCGCCGTCGCGGGTGCGGCCTTTCGAGGCGGCGGCCGCCATCTGCAGTGAGCCGGGGAACCTGCCGCTGGTGCTGGAGCATACCGCGCCGACGCATCCAATCATGCGACCCTTCGCCTGTACGCATGGTATAAGTGTTATATACCTCCATGCGCTATTCTTTCGATGAACGAAAGAGCCGTTTGGTTAAACGCCTGCATGGAGTCAGTCTCGAGGAGGCTCTCGAGATCTTCGATCAGGTTCACCTGATCGACCGGAAGAATGATGATCCCTTGCCGTTTCGCGCCATCGGCTGGTGCCGCGGGCAACTCTGTTCGGTGATCTACGAGGTCAGAAGTGATGGGAAGGGGGAACTCCACCATCTGATCACCGCCTGGAAATCGACTACGGAGCAAATCGCCTATGCCGAAAACACGTAAGCCCCGCAAAACGCCGGATGAGATCGCAGCCATGGCCAGACGCGGAGAAGACGTGTCGCAATTCTTCTCCAATAAGTTCACCGTCGTGCGGCCGATCAGGCGTGTCAATGTTGACCTCACCGAAGGCATGCTGCGGGAACTGGATGCCCGCGCGGCGCGGCTCAACATCAGCAGGCAGGCTGTCATCAAGACCCTGCTCGCTCAGGCCATCGAGCAATCGTCCGGCAAGAGCGCGAGCTGAGATCCCTGAATACCGCGGATGCCATCAGGGATCTGTTCTCCGGCTGGACCCCCACCGAAGAAGCAGACCCCACAACTTCCGGCCTGGTCCAGCAGCAGGCGTGGTTCGCCAAGCTCCGGAAATGACCCCATCCTCCAGGCCGCGGCGGAGATCCAGCACTTCTTCGATCAACCGCTTTGGAGCCACTGCATCATCGGCGGCGTAGCGCTTCTCTATTGGGGCGAGCCACGCCTCACCCGTGACGTCGATATTACCCTGCTGGCCGGATACGGAAGAGAAGATGAGTTTATCCTGCCCGTCCTGGATGGGCCTTTTCGTTCCAGGGCGGAACGCATCGGCCTCTGTGCCAAATCGAAGAGCAGTTGAAGCCGCGGAGGCCAAGCAGCAGCCTGAGATCCTTACGGCCGCGGGCTTTCAGAGCCACTTCCGGACGGCGAACGTCGGTGGGCACGATTGCGGTGATGTCCCCGGATTATCTGGAGTCGCGCTTCGCGGCCGATGAATGGTCGGCGGCGTTCGCGGGCGATACGCTGCTGCCTGTGCGGGTGCGCCCCTTCAAGGATAAGCTCTTGGGCGTCAGGGTCTATATTGACTTGGTTGATCAGGATGCGGCTGCGGCGCGGGCGGCGTTGCTGGAAGGAGTAAAGCAAGGCCGGCGGAAGCCCGCGTCGGCCCCGTCGTTTCCGGGCAACAAACGAGCGCAGCCCCCTCAATTTCCCGGTTCGCTACCGGAGCTCTGGCGCGTTCTTCACAGGCAGGGAAGAGCTGCTAAAGGCGCTCTACCGTTCCTTGCGCAGCGGGCAGCCCGCCGCGGTGACGCAGGCGATTGCGGGCTTGGGCGGGGTGGGGAAAACGACCCTGGCGGCCGAGTATTGCTACCGTCATGCCGGCGAGTACGGCTGCGTCTGGTGGGTTCGGGCCGAGCAGAGCGCGACGCTCGTGGAGGATCTGGCGCTGCTGGCCGAGCGGCTGGGCGTGGCGGAAAAGAATGAGCAGGACCGCACGGCCGCGGCGCGCCGCGCGCTCGAATGGCTGCACGCGAATCGCGAGTGGCTGGTTGTCTTCGACAATGCGGGGCCTCCGGCGGAGTGCGCGGATTGGATGCCACGCTCGGGCTCGGGCCACGTCATTATCACATCGCGCGACCCAGGCGGCGGCCCGGACGGTGGAGGTGGCGGTGCTGGAGCCGTTGGAGGCCGTCCGGTTTTTGCAGGAGCGCACGGGGAAACAGGAGCCGTTGGCGGCCGCCGCCATCTGCAGGGAGCTGGGGAACCTGCCGCTGGCGCTGGAGCATGCGGCGGCCTATGTGTTGGATGCGGTGATTGGACTCGCCGTCTACCTGGAGCGGCTGCGCACACGCGGGAAAAAGCTCCGCGGGCCGGTGGCCTCGAGCGTGGGGCTGTCGATTGATCGGTTGACCAAGGAGTCGAGCGGCCTGCTGGAGAGGCTTGCATTTCTGGCGCCGGAAGACATACCGCGCGACGTGTTCGGGGAGGAGGACGATGAAGCCTTCGCCGGGTTGCGGCGGCATTCACTCATTAGCACAGGGGCCGATGCGTTCCGCGTTCACCGGTTGGTGCAGGCGGTGGTTCGGGATGGGCTTGCTGAGCGGAGGGCTGGGCAGGCGGAAGAGGTTGTCAAATGGATGAACCGGGTGTTTCCGTTCGTGCGGGACAAGAATGAGATCGCGGCCATGGCCAACCGCACGGCTTCATCCAGTTCCTCCAGTAGCGCGTGCCTCTCGCGGTAGGCAGAATGGCCGCCTGGCCCATGGCCTCCGCCACGGCCCAGCAACAGCGCACTCTCGCGTTTGTTGATGATGCCTCAGAGGGCGGCTTCGATCAACTCATGGTAGGGCAGGCAAGCGGGCGTGCTTACCGCCTTTCCCGCCCGTGACGGCGCTGGGTCCAGCCGAACTGGCCCAGCGCGATCACTTGTTTTTGCTTTTCTTTGCCCAACACCGCTCACCGGCCAGAGCGTATTGCTCCGCCGAACTTCATCGAGAGATCAATTCTCGAACACCAGCTTCGTCGCCGTCCCCCCGATCCGGATCTCTCTCACCTTGTACTTGCCGTCTCCGTTCAAATACCGGATCGAGGTCGAGTTGAACTTGGAATCCGCCGTTTCCACCTTCACCGTCGCTTCCACTTCGTTCTTTCCGTTGCTGATCACAACCTTGTTGTCCTCGACGGTCAGCATGTAATCACCCGCCTTCAACTCCGATCCCGCAACCACCGAATCCTGATACAGCTTCAACCGGTGTGACTGGGCGGCAGTGGCGATTGCCAGCGCGGCAAACGCAAATAGAGTAAGCAGTTTTTTCATGGTTTCTCCTTAACGCTCCTTGGCTTTGTTCGCGCGGCATCGCCAGCTGGCACACGGGCCGCCGGTTAGCGGCCCCCGGAACTCAGTGGCTTGTCACTGCCGCACATTTCTATATACGAACCACGCCCCATAATGTTCCGCCGGATTTTGTGAAGTTTACTGCTTTACCCCTAAAAAGCGTTCCGCTTTTCCCTCCGCTTTCCGCTGCACTGCCTCCTCCTCTCCAAATCCCTCCAGCCACTCAAACTCCTCATCCCGCCGGAACCACGTCCATTGCCTCTTCGCGTATCGCCTCGTCTGCTTCGCCGTTTCCGCAACCGCCTCCTCCACGTTCAGCTCCCCGCGAATCACTCCCATCGCCTGCAGGTATCCCAGCGACTGCAGCGGCTTGCACTCCTCTCCATATCCCTTCTCCAGAATCGCCCGCGTCTCCTCCACCAACCCCCGCTCGAACATCCGCGCCGCCCGCTCCTCCAGCCGCAGGTACAGCTTCTCCCGCTCCGGATTCAGGCCCAGCTTCAGCACCCGGTATCCGCTCAGTCTCTCACGCCCCTCACGCAGCTGCTCCGTCATCGGCCTCCCTCCCACCAGCGTCACCTCCATCGCGCGGATCAGCTTCTGCACGTCGTTCGCGTGGATACGCATTGCCGCTTCCGGGTCCAGCCGCCCCAGGATACGGTGCAGCGAGCCCGGCCGCTTCCTCTCCCTCTCGGCCAGCCTCTCCCGCAGCCCTTCGTCCCTCGCTGGTCCCTCGAACAGCCCCTCCAGCAGCGCACTCAGATAGAATCCCGTGCCCCCTACCACCACCGGCAGCCTCCCGCGCCCGCTGATCTCCTCCAGCGCCGCCCGCGCCTGCCTTGCATAGTCGCCCGCCGTGTACTCCTCATCCGGCTCCGCCACGTCCAATAGATGATGCCGGACTACTGCTCTCTCCCCCTCGCTCACCTTCGCCGAACCGATATTAAAATACCGGTAAACCTGCACCGAATCGCACCCGATGATCTCCCCGCCCAGCCGCCGCGCCAGCGCCATCGCCAGCTCGCTTTTGCCCGAACCGGTCGGCCCGGCCACAACCACCACCGGCGCCTCCGGCCTCATGCCGCGTCCGGAAACTGCCGATTATCCAGCAGGTTTCTGCCGGAGTTGCCGGCCATTGACGATATACTGTAGGGGGAGGGGCTTGCCCCGGCAACACCTTTCAGGAAGGCCGTCGAATTCAGCCACATGAATCTTAAAGCTATTCTACGCGCGATCGGGGGCGTCGCTTTTGTCCTCCTCCCTGTCTTCGCTCAACAGGCGCCCAAGCCGAAACCGGCTGTCCCGCCGGCCGTTGACAAAGCCGCCGCCTATTATCACTTTGCCATGGGCCACCTCCATGGCGAGTTGGCCGGCCAGTACGGCGCCCGCAGCGCTCATGTCAGCCAGGCCATCGATCATTACCGCCAAGCCATGAAGGCCGACCCCGGCGCCACCTTCATCGCTGAGGAACTCGCTGACCTCTACATCCAGTCCAACCGCCTCCGCGAAGGCGTCAATGACGCCGAAGCCGCGCTCCGCGACAATCCGGACGATCTCAACTCCCGCCGCATCCTCGGCCGCATCTACACTCGCCTCATCGGCGATACCGAGCGTGGCCGCGTCAATGAGGAGATGCTTCGCCGCGCCATTGAGCAATTTTCCAAGATCACCGAGAAAATGCCTTCCGACGTCAACTCGTGGCTCGTCCTCGGACGCCTCCACCGCGTCGCCCAGCAATCGCCGGAAGCGCAGAAGGCTTTTTCCAAGGCTCTCGAGGTCGAGCCCGACAACGAGGAGGCGCTCACCGGCCTCGCCCTCGTCTACTCAGGCCTCGGTGACAACAAAAAGGCCGCCGAGTTGCTCAAGCTCGTCGCCGACAAGAGCCCCAATCTGCGCACTCTCATGTCTCTCGCCAGCTCTTATGAGCAGATGCGCGACTATGCCCTCGCCTCGGAAACTCTCCGCCGCGCGCTTTCCATGTCCCCCGACAACTCCGACATCAAGCGCGCCCTCGCCCAGAACCTCATGCTCGCGGAAAAGTATGAGGACTCCATCACCCTCTTCAAGGAGCTCGTCGCCGAGGAGCCCAAGGACGTTCTCTCTCATCTTCGACTCTCCCAGATCTACCGCCAGCTCAATCGCTATGAGGAAGCCCGCCAGGCGAGCGACGAAGCCAAAAAGCTGGAGCCCACAAGCCTCGAGGTCCTCTACAACGAGGTCGGCCTTCTCGAATCGGATGGTAAAACCTCCGAAGCCATCGCCGCCATGAAGGCGATGCTCGATTCCACCTCCAAGCGCAACTACACCGACGCCGAAAAGAACAACCGCGCACTCCTGCTGGAGCGCCTCGGCCTCTTGTACCGCAACAACGAGCAGTTCAAGGAAGCCGTGGAAATGTTCCAACAGCTTGGCGCTCTTGATTCCGCGCTCGGCGCGCGCTCCGCCGCCCAAATCGTCGATACCCACCGCCAGGCCAAGGCTTTTGCCAAGGCCGTCGAGGAAGCCGATATCGCCCTCAAGAAATCTCCCGCTGACCGCATGATCCGCATGGTCCGCGCCTCCGCCCTCGCCGAACTCGGGCGTATCGATGAAGCTGTCGCCGACATCCGCAAACTCCTGGACGGCAACTCTGACCGTGAAACCTGGCTCACGGTCGCCCAGCTCTACGAAAAGGCCAAGAACTACTCCGAAATGGCCAAGGCCGTCGACGCCGCGGAAAAGCTCTCCGTCACCGATGAAGACAAGGAAGGCATCTACTTCATGCGCGGCGCCATGTACGAAAAAATGAAGCGCATCGAGGATTCCGAAAAGGAATTCCGCAAGGTCCTCGCCCTCAATCCCGATTCCGCCTCCGCCCTCAACTATCTCGGCTACATGCTGGCTGACCGCAATGTCCGCCTCCAGGAAGCACTCGACATGATCAAGAAGGCCGTCGATATGGAGCCCCACAACGGCGCCTACCTCGACAGCCTCGGCTGGGTCTACTTCCGCCTCGACCGCCTCGAGGAAGCCGAAGACTATCTCCGCCGCGCCCTCAACCGCGCCGGCAAGGACCCCACCATTCACGACCACCTTGGCGACGTCTACATGAAGAAGGGCAACCTCAAGGACGCCATCTCGCAATGGGAATCCGCCGTCGCCCTCTGGGGCGCCAGCTCTCCCTCCGAGCACGACCCCAACGAAGTCGCCAAGATCCGCAAGAAACTCGAATCCGCCCGCGTCCGCCTCGCCAAGGAACAAGCCGCCGGCCAGCGCCAACCCTAACCTGGCCCCTCTCTCGTAGCGGCGCCGCCGGGCTGACTTCGGCATGGAGCCGGTCATCGGCTGTGCCAAATCGCAAGGGTCATCCGCTCACCGCACGGTATAATTGCCATTCTTCGTGCCTGCACATCTAAGCCCGATAGGCAAACCTCCCCACTCCACTGTCATGGCCCGCATCGCGCGCGGCATGCTGGTGCTCATCGCGATTTATCTGGCCGTCGTCTACCTCATCCCCAAACCCGACGTGGTGAAGCCGGAGGGGTGGCGGCTGCTCGGTATTTTCGTAGCCACGGTCGCGGGCCTCATCCTCCAGCCGATCGCCGGCGGCGCCTTGGTTCTGCTCGCGGTGACGTTGGCCGCCGTGATAGGCGGTCTCACGATTCAGCAATCGCTCGGCGGGTTCGGCGATCCCACCGTTTGGCTGGTGATGGCCGCCTTCTTCATTTCCCGCGCGCTGATCAACACAGGGCTTGCGCGCCGCATCGCGCTGTTCTTCGTGCGCCATTTCGGCAAGACTTCGCTGGGCGTCTCTTACTCACTCGCCGCCTCCGACATGGTGCTGGCCTCGATCATTCCTTCCAATGGTGCACGCTCCGGCGGCGTGATCCTGCCCATTCTGCGCTCCATCTCCGAACTCTACGGTTCCACGCCCGACAAGGCCCACCTGCTCGGCGGTTATCTCTTCAGCGCCGTCTATCAAGGCATCTGCATCACCGCAGCCATGTTCTTCACCGGCCAGGCCAGCAATCCTCTCGCCGCCCAGATTGCCACCGAGGCCGGCTACACCATCACCTGGTCAAGCTGGTTTCTGGCGGGTATCGTGCCTGGTCTCTGCTCGCTCGCCGTCGGGCCGCTGCTGATGATGAAAATGAATCCGCCGGAGATCCGCCGCACACCGGAGGCAAGTGAATTCGCTTCCAGCGAGCTGCGCAAAATGGGGCCGCTCAGCTTCCAAGAAAAGATCCTCTCCGTGGTCTTCATCAGCGTGTGCGGACTCTGGGTCACCAGCGGCGTGCACGGAATCGACATCACCGTCACCGCGCTACTCGGCAGTGGCGCGTTGCTGCTCACCGGCGTGCTCACATGGGAAGACGTCAAGAGCGAGCGCGCCGCGTGGGACATCTTCATCTGGTACGGCGGCCTGCTGCGGCTGGGCCGCGCGTTGAACGACACGGGCGTAACAGCGGAGTTCGCCAAAGGTGTGGCCAACATGTTCGGCGGGGCGACGTGGGTGGTGCTGTTCGTGCTCGCGCTGCTGATCTACTTCTACGCGCACTACGGGTTCGCCAGCATCACCGCGCACATCCTCGCCATGTACCCGCCGTTTCTGGCGGTGTTGGTAGCGTCGGGTGCGCCCATCGGCCTGGTCGCCTTCGCGTTCGCCTGCTTCACGAACCTCGCCGCAGGCCTAACGCATTACGGCACTACGCCGTCACCGATGTTCTACGCGCACGACTATCTGCCGATGGCGAAATGGTGGAAGCTCGGCTTTGCCATGTCGCTCGTGAATCTTGCCATCTGGTCCACTATCGGATTCGCCTGGTGGAAGCTGATTGGTATCTGGTAGCACGTGGCTACTCGACAACGACAAGCAGCGGGTCGCTGGACTGTTCGCCCGCGGTGAGAATCACCTCCGCCGGCCCCACGGCGGCACGGTCCGATACTCGCGCATTGATTTGAAACAGCCCGGCAACCTGACCCGGCGCCGCACCGCCAAAAACGATCTCGGCCGGGAATCCGCCGATCGTCATCGAGACTGGGAGGACGGGGCTTGGGAGAGGAGCCGTTGCCAGCGCGCCCTCCAAGGAAGCGGGCGTAGTCGCGCCGAGGCCGGTTGCAAAGAACACCGCAATCGAGCCTCGCGCCAAGGAACCCGGCGTTCCCGCGAACAACGCCGGCGCCGACGCCGACACCGGAATCGCCACTTCGTTCGTTGATCGCCCGTTGAACTCCATTCGAAGGCGCGCCGTGGAACCAACGGAGAACGGCAGAATCGCCGCCACCATGTCGCTGCGCGTGAACAGTACAGGCGCGGGAGTTCCATCCACAAGGACTCGCGTTCCCGCAAGCTCACGCGTCACCGCCGTTTGATCGGCAGTGAGTTGCGCTGTTACCAGTTGCGGTGGGCCGACTCCTCCAACGAACACAGTCACAATCTGCCCGGGCGATAACGCCCCTCCCAGGAAACTGGCCGCATCCACTACACCAAACGCGCGCAGTGATGGCGGTTCCGGACGGAAATGCACCACCGGCACGTCGTGATCGGAGAAGCGCTCCGCTCGCGAATCGTCTCCGAACAGATCCACGGGAAAATCGGCGTTGACGTGCGCCACCTGGAAACGGGTGATGCGGCGGTGCATGGCGTCGCTGACAAGCACGTGATCTAGCGTCTGGGCGTTGCCGTCCTGGAGAAACGTGAATCCCTGATCCCGCGGCACGAGCGTGGTGAGGTTTCTCAGCCTGCCGGCGCCAATGATGCCCATCACGTCTACGTAGCCGTCGGGGAAGGGAAAAGCGTTGCAGTCGCACAGGACAACCAAAGGCTCCTCGACAGCACCGGCCAGGCGCGCGATCGCTTCCGCCTGCGCCTGCCGCTTCGCCTGCACCTCAGGCGTCTCAATGCCGATGAGCGAGCGCGGATGCAGATTCATCGCCGTGAAGCGGAAGCTCCCGATCGAGGCCCGCAGCACCAGCGGCGGACGGTCATGCAGAATCTGCGTCGCGCCGGAGGGTGTCCGGTACGTCGCGCTCTTTTCTTCCTGCGTCACGGATACGGGCGTGATCCGCGCCGTGTTTACCAGGAACCCGACGTCGATCCCGCCCGGATCGTTGCCCTCTTCCAGAAACGCGCGGTAGCTTGGGCCCAGTCTTGCCGCCAGCGCTTGAAGGGTCGGCAGATTCTCCACCTCCTGCACCGCGATCAGATCGGGCAGCCGCAGCGTGTCGCGAATGGCCAGCGCGATCTTTCGCAGGCGCCGCTCGAATGCTTCCGGTGTCAAAACCGGATCCGCCGTCGAGGGGTCATCCGCCGTGTCAAACAGCCGGCGCAGATTGATCGATGCCGCGGAGAACTCCTCCGGCTCCGGCGCCAGCACCGCTGCCGCGCGGTTGCCGCCTTCCACTGTCATGCCGGCTTCAGCAAGAATGGTGTAGGTTCGGAAGCCGTAGTCCAACGGTCCCCTCACACTGCGTACCCTGGCCCCGGCCTGCACACGCAGACGCAGCCCGCTTGCATCGATGCGCAGCCGTTCCGGGTTTCCATCGAACCGGATCCCCGGCTCCCGATGCGGCCGCGCGGCGCCCTCCAGCACAGCGAAGAATATGCCGTTGGTCGAGCCTCTCGCGTTGGCTTCATCGATCGCTCCTCCCGTGGGCGCAATCACGCGCAATACGCCGGCCTCGACGCGCATCCCCTCATACCGCTCCAGAAGATCAGGGCCGCCTCCTGGGGCCAGATGCTCCGTGGTGAGCAAGATGGGCGGAGGTAGCGCGTGACCAGTCGAAATCAACTCAACCGCGGGAGAGGTGATCTCGGTCAAGGTGGGTGATTCCGGATCAGCGGCCGGACGGAATCCCGTCACCATCCCCGTCACCCGCACCAGATTCCCGACCTCGGCCTCGGCGGGCGGCGCAGAACTGGTGAAGATGAGGAGCCCTTCGGAGGTCTCCTGATCTCCATCGTCATCCGCCGGAGCGCTTTGAATGTAGAAGCCGTTACTGCGTCGCGCCGTCACGATCCCAGTCGTCTCTACACGCTGGCCAACCAGCGGCGAAGTATTGCCGCGGCCCTGAATCCGGCTGATCGTCGTCGGAATGGCCGCCGGCGGCGCCTCCAAGCAGTTCACCAGCGGACTTGCGCTGTTACGAGGGATTGGCGAGCCGACATCGAAGTCCGCGCCGTTGTTGCTTGTATCGGTGCAGCCGCGGTTGCGCCGCAAGGCGGCGGTTGTGTTCGTCAGCGCCCTTACGGGAGTACCGCGGAAAAAATCGGCCGTGCCGTAGCCGACCAGGTCGGCAATCGCGGCCGAGGAGGGCGAGTTGCCTTCCAGCGGCGTAGCGTTGCGCACCAGCGCCACCTTGGCGCTGGTGGCGCTCATCGCGATTTCTCCCGAGGCGTCCGGCGAGGGCAGATCCTGCGTTCCGCCCGTTCCCGCAGCCTGCCGCACCAGGTAATAGCGGCCCGGGGAGATCACGCCCGATAGTGCCGTCACCTGCCAGTTGCTCCCCGCAGCCGCGGCATACTGCACGGACCACCCGTTTACATTTACCGAAGCACTGCCCCGATTGAACAGCTCGATGAAATCGTTGCGCAGGGTCGCTCCCGCGTTCCCTCCTCCGCCGTAGATCTGGCTGATCACCACATCGGAGTTTTGGGGAAACAGGGACGGCGCCAGCAGCAACAGCAGCCCGTGAATCTTCATCCAGGACTCAGTTTAGTCCTTGTACGGGTCGAACTCATCGGCGCCGGCCATGGCCACGCCGATCGGTTTCAGCGTGTGCAGCACCTTCACGGAAGGCGAGTGCTCCTCCAGCACCTTCGGCAGGCGCTTGTAGCAGTGCGGCGACTCATCGGCGCCCGCGCCGCGCAGCTCCACGCCTTCCCTCCTCACCCAATCGTGCATCATCTTGATAGTCACCTTGCCTTGCCGCAGCACGCGCCCCTTGCGGTCCAGCTTCCCCTTCGCCTCCATGCGGCCCATCACGCGCCCGGCGCCATGGATCGTCGAATACAGCGAGTGGGCCGATTCCTTACTCTCGACACCTTCGAGAATCACCGAGATGTCGCCCATGCTGCCGCCGACGAAACCCTTCTGCCCGGGAAAAGCCGGCGTCGCGCCTTTGCGCACCACCCACAAGTCACGCCCCTGATGCCGTTCGCGCCAGGCGAAGTTGTGGTGGTTGTGCACTTCTTCGAGAATCCGCGCTCCCAGGATCTTCGCCACGCGGTTGCAGACCCAATCGCGGCCGCCGTATGCGTACATTCCCGCCAGCTTCATGCACTCCAGATACTCCGCGCCCAAGTTGCTCTTCACGGGAATCACGCACGGATCCACATCCATGCCGTCTTTGGCTCCGGCGGCGCGTAGGAACCAGGTCGCCGTCTTGTGACCCAGTCCGCGGCTGCCGAAGTGCACGCCGATCCAGACGCGGTCCTTCTCATCCACGAACAGATCCACATAATGATTGCCTGAGCCCACGGTACCGAGCTGTTCCCGCGCCAGCTTCTTCAAGTCGCGAACGGCTTCCATCTTCCAGGCATCTTCATAGAACAGCTCGTGGTCGACCTTTTCCTGGTTCTTCATGCCGATGCCGAAACTGATGCTGCTCCAGACATCGTCCATGATGGTCTTGATCCGCCTCCGCACCTCCCCGGCATCGGCATCGGTCAGCACCGCCTTGTTGCCGCAGGCGATGTCGTAGCCCACGCCGGACGGACTGATGCAGTCTTCGTAAGCAACCACGCCGCCGATGGGAACGGCGTAGCCTTTGTGATGGTCCGCCATCAAGGCGACCTGGTCGGCGGTTCGCGCACAGTTGCGGATCTGCCGCAGCGAACTCTCATCGACGGGATCGCCCCAGACGGGTATGCCGTCGATCCACTGCATGAGGGGTGTCCTTATTTTCAGGATACCGTTCCCGCGATAAGATAATCCCGTTTGCCTACCACCTTCAGCGCGGGACAGACCCTTGGCCCCTACGAAGTCCTTTCCCAGCTTGGCGCGGGAGGAATGGGTAAAGTCTATAAAGCCCGCGACAAAAGGTTGGACCGTTTTGTCGCCATCAAGATTCTGCCGGAGCATGTCGCCAAGCGGGAAGACCTGCGCCAGCGCTTTGAGCGCGAAGCTCGCGCCGTGGCCTCCCTGAATCATCCCCACCTCTGCGTGCTCTACGACATTGGCAGCCAGGACGGCACCGAGTACATGGTGATGGAATGCCTGGAAGGCGAGACGCTAGCTGCACGCCTCGCCAAGGGCGCCCTCCCGCTGGATCAAGCACTCCGGTTCGCTGTCCAGATCGCCGATGCCCTCGACTGCGCCCACCGCGCCGGGGTCACCCACCGTGACATCAAGCCCAACAACATCGTGCTGACACGGGACGGGGTAAAGCTGCTCGACTTCGGTTTGGCCAAGTCCGGGTCGGCCAAGCCCGGCCCCTCCGATGCCACTCTCACGCAGGCGCTCACCGCGGAGGGCACCGTGCTTGGAACACCTCAGTACATGGCGCCGAGCAATTCGAAGGCAGGGAGGCCGACGCGCGCTGCGACATCTGGGCCTTCGGTGCGGTCCTCTACGAGATCGCCACGGGCCAAAAAGCGTTCCTTTCTATCTCACCCAAGGCGGAATCTGCCGAAAACCAGCCGATGGCTCCGGCGAGGAGGAACTGCTCTACAAGGCCAGCGCTTCTACAGATTTTGTTAACACCGTCTCTCCGGATGGAAAGTTCCTGCTGATTGGATTTAGCGACATCATGATATTGCCGCTGGCCGGAGACCGGAAACCGGAGCCCTATCTGCAAACCAAGTACACGGAGATGAAACCGGCATTCTCCCCAGACGGCCGTTGGGTGGCCTATGAGTCCAACGAATCGGGCCGCTACGAGATCTATGTCCAGGGATTTCCGGACAAGCGTGGCAAATGGCTGATCTCCGCTAGCGGGGGGCGGCAGGCCGCCTGGAGACGGGATGGAAAGGAGTTGTATTGGGTCAGACCGGACGGCACTTTGATGGCCGCCTCGATGAAATTGCTGAAGGCGGGAGTCAGGGCTGGCCAACCCCAAACCCTCTTCCGGATCAGTAATTGGGATGGCGCTCTTACCGCTTATCAGACTGATGGAAACGGCCGCCGCTTCCTTGTTTACGAGCCGGAAGCCGGACAGCGCGAGTTGCCGATGGTGGTTGTGCAGAACTGGGCGGCGCGGCTGGGAAAGTAACGGCTACGGCCGGTTCAGATACTTCTTATACAGCTGCGTGTGTTTGTTATCGAGGTTCACCTCGCGGCCCTTGATGAACATCTGTCGGATCTGGGTCGTTGTCTCGAGCGGATCGCCGTCAGTGAGGATCAAGTCGGCCCATTTGCCTTTTTCGATCGAGCCGAGCTTGTCCTCGACGCCCCAGATGCGTGCGGCGTTGATGGTCACCGCCTTCAGCGCTTCTTCCCTCGGCAGGCCGAAAGCGACCGCCGATGCCACCTGGTAGGGCAGATTACGGACGGCGGAGGAATCAAAGGTCCCGAAGGCGAAGGTGATACCTGCTTTGAACAGCTCGCTTGGCAACGTGAACTGACTGTCGTAGGCATCATCCTCTTCGAGCGGTGAGGCATGGGTGCCCGGCAGGATCACCGGGATAGCCTTCGCCTTGATGTCAGCCAGCGCTTGGCCCGGCTCGCGCACCTGCGCCAGCACGATGCGGATGTTCTCCTTGGCGGCGAACTCCACGGCGTCCTTGATGGCGCGCTCGCGAACAGCGGTCATCATCACGGGTGTCTTGCGCTCCAGCACGGGAATCATCGCTTCGAATTTCAGGTCGATCTTGAAGCCCTTCGGCGCAGCCGCCTTTGCTTTCTGATAGCGGCGTGACTCCTCCAGAAACTGGCTGAGCTTCTGCACCTGCTCTTCATACCGCCGGCGCGTCTCGGCAAACGAGGTCTGCTGCCCTTGGCCTCCTCCGAACCGGCGTCCGCCTCCGCCGCTCATCAGCGGAAAACGCAAGTGCAACGCAACGGCCGGCGAAACCGCCATCTCCTCCCATGTCCAGCCGTCCATGTGAATCAGCGCCATCTGGCCGCCGATTACGCCGCCGCCGGGCTGCGTGATCACGCTGGTGATGCCGTTGGAGCGCGCCACCGGAATATGTTCGCTGGCCGGATTGATGGCGACGATGGTGCGCAGCTGCGGATTGAAATCGCCAAGCTCGGTGGCATCCTGCGTCTCGCGGACCGAACTGATCTCGGTCAACCCGACCACGGTCGCCGAATCGATCATGCCGGGATAAAGATGCAGGCCCTTGGCCTCCACCAGCTTGGCCCCCTTCGGCGCCACAACTTTCGCGCCGATCTCGGCAATCACGCCATCCTTGATCACCACGGAGCCGGTCAGCTGCGGCCCCGTGATGGGATGAATGGTGGCGTTGCGGATCACCACGTCCTGAGCCAGCAGCCCGCAGGCGGCGATCAGTAAGGAGAGGAAAAGGTTCATGCGGGCCTCCTGGCCGCCGGCTTGGCCGGCGCGGTTTTCTTCTGCTGCTGGCGCTGCTGCTCGGTCAGCGCCTTGCGCCGCGCCTCTTTTTCCGCGCGGTCACTCAGGTCCTTGTCGCGGTCGAAATACATCGCGCCGTCGATGAACACCTTTTGCACCTTGGCGTAGTTGGAAAGCGGATGCTTGTCGTAGATTACGAGGTCTGCATCCTTGCCGGCTTCGATTGAGCCGACGCGATTGTCCACCATTAGCTGTTTGGCCGGATTGATGGTCACCATCGCCAGCGCTTCATCCTCCGACAGTCCGCCATACTTGATCGCCTTCGCTGCTTCCGTGTTCAGGCGGCGCATCAGCTCCGCCGAATCGGAGTTCAGCGACACCAGCACGCCCTTCTTGTGCATGATGGCGGCGTTGAAGGGAATCGCGTCGTAGGCTTCCACTTTGTAGGCCCACCAATCGCTGAAGGTCGAGGCCCCGGCGCCATGCGCGGCGATCTCCTTGGCCACCTTGTAGCCTTCCAGCACGTGCTGGAGTGTGCGGATCTTGAAGCCGTGATCGTCGGCCACACGAAGTAGCATCAGAATCTCATCGGCGCGGTAGCAATGTGCGTGGACCAGGCGTTTGCCCTCCAACACCTCCACCAGCGGCTCCAGCTTCAGATCACGGCGCGGCGGAAGCGTATTGCCGCCCTTTGCCCGGTGGTCGTTCCATTCAGCCTGGTAAATCTTCGCATCGGTGAAGGCTTGCCGGATTACGTCCTCGACGCCCATGCGTGTGGCCGGATAGCGCGGTACCGCGCCCGGCTGCAGATTGTCGGCATCGCCGCGGCGCTTCGGATTCTCTCCCAGCGCGAACTTGATGCCCGGCTTTGCTCCTTCAAACAACAGCCCGGCAGTGTCCTTGCCCCAGCGCATTTTGATCACGGAGCATTTCCCGCCGATCGAATTGGCGCTTCCGTGCAGAATGTTGGCTGTCGTGACGCCTCCGGCCAGCGCCCGATAGATCGATACCTCCTCCGAGTTCAGCACATCCTCAATCCCCACCATCGAGGAGACCGACACGCTGCCTTCGTTAATCGATTCAGCAGCAATGTGCGAATGGCAGTCGACGATGCCGGGAATCACGTATTGTCCGCCGGCGTCGACAACCTGCACGCCCGGCGGCGCCAGGATCTTCTCGGCGACCTCCACGATCTTGCCGTCGCGAATCAGGATCGAGCCGTCCAGCCGCCCCTTGGTCACGGTGATGATCTTGCCGTTCTGAATCAGAACATCGGCGCCGAATGCGGCGAGGGGAGCCAGTAGGACCGCCCATCGAAGTGCTTTTTTCATTGGATTGCCTCCGTACGGGAAGAAGTTGGCGGCGTAGATTCCGGCGCCGGATCGTACTTCACACCATCGATCAAGACAAACTTGACCTTCGTGCTTTCATCAAACAGACTGCCGCCGGTGATCACCAGGTTGGCGATCTTGCCCGGCTCAATACTCCCGATCCGGTCCCCGACGCCGTAGATCTCCGCGGCGGCGAGCGTCAGCGCGCGCAGCGCCTGTTCCTCGCTCAGCCCGGCGGTGATCGCTTTCCGCACGGCGGCGCGCACATCGGCGGGCCGCTCCAGCCCGCCGGAGTAGAACGCGAAGGCTACGCCGGCCTTGGCCAGAGCCGCCGGACTGCCCGGGGCTTTTTCGCGAAGCTCGAGCGTGCGCAGGGAATCGCGACGCTCCGGATCGGACTCACGCGGCCGCTCCGGCCAGCGAAGATCGATGAGAATCGGCGTGGATGTCTTCTTCAGCAAATCGGCGGCGCGATAGGATTCATGGCCGCCATAAAGCACCGCTTTGCGCTTCAGTTCGGCGGCGAAACGGATCATGCGATCGATCTCGACGGCGCGCGTGGCGGGAAGCAGCATTCTCGGCGATTCAAGCACTCCTTCCAGCGCCCGGTCATAAGCGGGCCGCCGCGAACCGCGCGGGTTGGCCTGATAAGCCTTCAGAGCCGCCTGGTAGTGGTCCGCGTCGAGGTAGACCTGGCGGATGTAGGCAATCACGCCCATCAGTGAACCGGGAAAGCTGGAAAAACTGCGCACCGTCAGCGAATGATACTGACCCGCCGGCGCGGCTACCACCATCTGCCCGGGCTTGTCACCCGCCAGATTGATTACGGCTCCTTGCCCCGCGAAAATACCCGAGGCTGGATACGTCACAGAGGTCGTGAAACCGGCGCTGCGTGCGGCGGCAATCGAGCGATCGGTGGCGCGAACAAGATCCTGTGCACGCACCCAGCTGGAATTCGAAGGCCGGTCCTCCGGACCGCGTGCGGGCGGCGCCGCGGGAGCTGGTCCGAGGATCGGCACAGGCCCCGGAGAGGGATCGGCTAGTGGCGACGGCGCATCCAAGGACGGCGTACGTCCGCCGGCGCCGGCGGCGCCGCTTGGCGCGCCGGGGATGCCCCAGCGGCTCAGCGCGTCGATCAATCCAGGATAAACGGTCAGCGAGTTGCCGTCGATCACCCACGCGTCTGCGGGGATCGCGACATTGGCTCCGACGGCTTCAATCAGCCCGTCGCGCACCAGGACGGTCCCGCCCTGGATCGGCGGTCCTGTTGCGGTGTGGATCCGCGTGTTCCGGATCGCGATCACCCCGGGAACTTCCGCCTGGGAAATGCCGGTAAGGCAGCCCACGGCGGCAAGGTAAAACAGAATAGTGTTTCTCATGGCGCACTCGCTATTATAGGTATTCCAAACCAAAATGGCAGGTCAGAAGCAGATCCTCTACCGCGACGCGGGAGTCAATATTGATGAAGGCGAACGGGCGGTGGAGCGGATCAAGAAGCTTGCCCGCGGCACATTCAACCCCAACGTACTGACGGGCATCGGAAGTTTCGGCGCCGCCTATCATCTGAAAGGCTGGAAGCAGCCGGTGCTGATCAGCTCCGCCGACGGCGTGGGAACCAAGCTCAAGGTGGCCTTTGCCACTGGCAGGCACGGCACCATCGGCGAAGACCTGGTCAACCACTGCGTCAACGACATCGCCGTGCAAGGCGCCGAGCCGCTCTTCTTTCTCGATTACTTCGCCACCGGTAAGCTCTCGGCGGGCGTCACCGCGGAAGTGGTCTCCGGACTGGCCCGCGGTTGCCGCCGCAACGGCTGCGCGCTGATCGGCGGAGAAACCGCGGAGATGCCCGGCCTCTACGCCGACGGCGAGTATGACCTGGCCGGCTTCATCGTCGGCGCCGTGGAGCGCGGCCAATTGCTGACCGGCCAGCGCATCCGTAGAGGCGACGTGCTGCTAGGGCTGCCGTCGAGCGGTTTGCACACCAACGGCTACTCGCTGGCTCGCAAGCTGCTCTTCGACGTGGCCGGTTACAAGGTCTCCACCAAGGTCAAAGAACTGCGCTGTACGGTGGGGGAAGAGCTACTGAAGGTGCACCGCAGCTACTTGAAGCCGCTGCGCGCGCTGCGCAAGGCTCGCCTGCTCAAAGGCGCCGCGCACATCACCGGAGGCGGCATCTCCGACAACACGCCGCGCATGCTTCCGAAGGGCCTGGGCGCCGAAATACACAGCATCACGTGGAAGACCCCTCCGGTCTTCCAACTTTTGCGCGAGATCGGGCAGGTGCCGGACGATGACTGGCGCCGGACATTCAATTTGGGTATCGGCATGATTTTGGCCGTCGGCGAGCAGGACGTAGCCGCCACGGAGCGCATCCTTCGCAAGCTCAAGGAGCGCTGCTGGCGAATCGGCCGCGTGGTGCGGCTCGCGAGCGATGCCTCGCCGAGGGTGGCCTACCTGTGAAGCGGCTCGGAATTCTCTTATCCGGCCGCGGCTCCAACTTTGAGGCGATCGCTCGATCGATTGAGGAGGGAAGGCTGAACGCGGAGATCGCGGTGGTGATCTCGAACCGCGCCGAAGCGCCTGGTATCGAGATTGCCCTGGCGCGAGGCCTGAAGGCGGTTCACATTTCCTCGAAGGGCCTGGACCGCGAAGCCTATGATGCTCAACTGGTGAAGGAGCTGAAGGAGAATCACGTAGAGCTTGTCTGCCTCGCCGGATACATGCGGATGCTCAGCGCGTCGTTCGTGCGTGAGTTTCCGATGCGCATCCTCAATATCCACCCTTCACTACTGCCCGCTTTTCCCGGACTCGATGCGCAGCACCAGGCCTTTGAGTACGGCGTCAAGATCTCCGGCTGCACGGTGCACTTCGTGGATGAACAGCTTGATCACGGGCCCATCGTTCTTCAGGCACATGTCCCGGTGCTCGCGACCGACGATAGCGATACGTTGGCCGCGCGGATTCTGAAAGAGGAGCACCGCATCTACTCTGAGGCCGTGGCGATTGTTCTCAACGGCAGGTATAGAGTGGAAGGGCGTCGCGTCATTGAGGAGGTGTAACGTGCACCGCCGAGAATTCCTCGTCGCCGCATCGGCGGCATCCGTGCTGGGAGCCAGCCGAAAGATCCGCGCTGGCATCATCGGCAGCGGCGGCCGCGGCCGTCTGCTCACGGCCGAGTTCAAAGAGATCGGCGTCGACATGGCGGCCGTCGCCGACGTCTACGAGCCCAATCTCGCCGCCGGGTTGAAGACCGCATCCACCGGCGCGGAAGGCTATTCGAACTACAAGAAGCTGCTCGAAGACAAGACGCTGGACGCGGTGATCGTCGCCACGCCCGATCATTGGCATGCGCAGATGACGATCGACGCAGTGGAGGCGGGCAAGGATGTCTACCTCGAAAAGCCGCTGGCGCACACCATTGCCGACGGCTTCCGCATCATCGAGGCCGTGCGCCGCACGCGCCGCGTGGTGCAAGTGGGCACGCAGCGCCGCAGCTTCGACCTGTTTCAGGAAGCCAAGCAGGTGATGGATTCCGGACAGGTTGGCGACGTGCGGCTGGTCAACTCCTGGTGGTACAACTACACGGGCTCGGTTCGCACGCGGCCGCTGGAGGGCAAGCTCGATTGGGAGCAGTGGCTTGGTCCCGCGCCTAAGCGAGCCTTGGATCCGGCGCGGTTCCGCAACTGGTATTGGTATTGGGACTATTCAGGCGGTCTGCTGGTGGGACAGGCGGCGCATGTGGTCGACGCCATCCATTGGATGATGAACTCCTCCTATCCGCTGGCGGTGACCTGCACCGGCGGCCGCGCGAATGTGGAAGGCGTGGAGGTGCCGGAAACGGCCTCGATGAGCATCGAATACCCGGAGAATTACTTGGGCGTCTTCACGCTGGGCTACAAGGCGATGCCGTACAACGGCTACAACGATCAGTGTAAGCAGTTCCACGGCTCCAAGGCGCGCTTTGACGTGGGGCGCGAGTGGTGGGCCCTCTATCCGCAGTCGAACGACCTCGAGATGAAGCCGAGCTTGGAGAAGAAGCGGCCCGGCAGCTTCGCCTCCGCCACCCGCATGCACATCCGGAACTTTCTGGACTGCATCGAGTCGCGCAAGGATCCCAACGCCACGGTCGAGATGGGGCAGGCAACCAACATCGTGCTCTGCATGGCGATGGACAGCATGCGCACGGGCAGGCGGCTGAAATGGAACCAGGCGGCGCGGCGCGTCGAGTCTTGAATCTGGGACAATGGGCAGCGGAATTCCTTTATGCAGCAGCCCATCGGACAACCGACCAAGATCCAACTGGCCCACACCGAAGACTACCGCGAAGCCTACGCCAACAGCGTGCAGGTGCGCGTCAACCTGTGGGATTTTTTTCTGATGTTCGGCATCATCAACCAGACGGCCCAGGACTCGGTGGAAATCCGCAACTTCCAGGGCGTCTACTTGAGCCCGCAGCAGGCCAAAGCGCTGGCCAATTTGCTGAACCAGAACATCTCGCAGTATGAGTCAGCCTTCGGAGAGATCCAGCTGGAGCCGAAGCCGGGAGCGCAGGTGGTTCAATAAGAGCGCACATCGTTTTCCTGGTGGCGTTCGCGTGTTTCGCCTTCCTGGCGCACGCGCCTTTTCTTAATCTGCCGTTCTTCTGGGACGAGCTTGGTTACTTTGTTCCCGCCGCGCTGGACCTACTGAAGCAGGGCCGGCTGGTGCCGGTGTCGACGGAGGCCAACGCGCATCCACCGCTGGTGATGATCTACTTGGCGGCGGTTTGGAAGCTGGCCGGCTATTCGATCACAGCCACGCGCGTGGCGATGCTAACGCTGGCCTCGCTTTCCTTGTTGGCGATCTTCATGCTCGCCATCGAACTATGCAAGCAGGTGAAGGGCTCGCCCGCCTTCCCAGCGATCCTGTTCGTGATGGCATCGCCGCTGATCTACACGCAGTCGATGATGGCGCAGCTCGATATGCCCGCGATGGGACTCACCGCCGCGACGCTGCTGCTGTTCCTGCGTGCGAACTACCGCGCCGCGGCGGCAGCCGCCACGATGCTGGTGCTGACCAAGGAGACCGGAATCGCCGTGCCGATTGCGATGGCACTGTGGCTGACAAAGGAGCGTAACCGGGCCGCGTTGTGGTTTCTGTTACCGTGCGCGGTGCTGGCCGGGTGGTTCGCCATCGTCTGGCAGGCCACCGGACATCCTTTCGGCAGCGCCAAGTTCACCGGATATAACCTCACCTATCCGCTGCATCCTTTCCGGTTGGGCGTGAGCCTGGCAAAAAAGCTGTACACGCTATTCGTGGCTGACTTCCACTGGTTGGGTACGGCGGCCATCGTGGCCGCTTGGCGCGGCTTCACGGACCGGGGATGGAAAGTGGCCGCGGCTATCGGCGCCGCGCAGACGCTGTTGGTTGTCGCGCTGGGCGGGGCCCAGCTGGAACGGTACCTGCTGCCCGTGCTGCCGCTGTTCTATATTGCTGCCGCCACGGCATGGTCGCAGCGCGGATTCCTGGTGAAGACCGCGGGGGTTACGGTGATGTCATGCGGTTTATTGGCCGGCTTCTGGTGGAACCCGCCCTATCCCTACCCTTACGAAAACAATCTCGCGATGACGACTTTCGTCGAGCTGCACCAGGCCGCCGCCGAGTTTCTGGAACGCGACTATCCACGCCAGAAGGTGGTGACCGCGTGGCCGTTGAGCGACGCGCTGCGCCGGCCCGAGTTCGGTTACGTCAACCGGAAGCGCGATATCGTGGAACTGCCCGATTTTCAGCCCTCCCGTTTCCACGGAATCGAAAACGTCCAGCTGCTGGTGCTGTACTCGCGCGACTGGCGCCGCGTGCCGCTGCTGGAGAACTGGTGGGCGGACTACTTCAGCTATGCGCCCGCCATCTCGAGCGAGGAATGCCAGCGAAGATATGGCCTGATACCGGTGGCGCGCTGGGAGGCGCACGGACAGTGGATCGAGATCCTTGCCCGCGAACCCGCTAATCGTTCCCCGCGGCCGCGGCGGTTTCCAGTTTGACCGCCTGGTAGCCGCCACGCGACTTGTCGTAGAAGAACAGAATGCCGAAGACCACCGTCAGCACAACAGGCAGAATCGCCACGTAGCAGAAGGCCGCCGCCGCGCCAAAGGAGTCATACCAGCTGCCCATCACCGGCAGGATAAGAGCCACCGACAGATTGCCCGTGCCGCCAATGATGGCCAGCCGCAGCGCGCCGCCTTTGAGGAATCGCTCCGCCGTGACGCCCAGCATCAGCGGCCAGAAGTAAGTCTTGCCGGTGCCATCCCGCGGATGGAGGACACCATCGAGGTGGTGACGAGTGCAATGCAACTGGCGATGAAAAGTTTGCGAGGGTTCATGACCGATTCATGCTCCAGATGAAATCGAATCGGACAGTGTATCAGGACAGGATGTCCCCCTTTAAGGGGCCCGTTACCCCTCCTTCGGCAGGATCCCCAGCGACTTCATCTTCCGGTACAGATTGCTCCGCTCCATCCCCAGCAGCTCGGCGGCGCGCGTGACATTGCCCCGCGTCTCCTCCAGCTTCTTCAGAATGTAGTCCCGCTCGGCCGCCTCGCGAAACTCGTGCAGGCTCGCGAAATGGTCGATCACCGGCTCCACCGACAACCGCCGCGTCATGGTCAGCGGGATGTGCCGCGCGTCGATCCGCACCTGCGGGTTCATGATCACGATCCGCTCCATCAGGTTCCGCAACTCGCGCACGTTGCCCGGCCAGGGGTGCTGCTTCAGCAGCTCGTAGGCCCCGTCGGTCAGCTCCTTCTGCTTGCGCCCGTAAGCCCCGGTGAACTCCGACAGGAAATGATCGGCCAGCAGCGGAATATCCTCGACGCGCTCCCGCAACGGCGGCACGTAGAAGGGAATCACGTTCAGCCGGTAGAACAGGTCCTCGCGGAAATTACCGCGCTCGATCTCCTCTTCCAGGTTCTTGTTGGTCGCCGCGATGACGCGCACATCCACGCGGATCACCTCGTGCGCCCCCACCGGCTCAAACCGCTGCTCCTCCAGCGCCCGCAGCACCTTGGCCTGCGTCTTCAAACTCATATCGCCCACTTCATCCAGAAACAGCGTCCCGCCGTCGGCCTTCTGAAACTTCCCCGTCTTATCGTCGCTTGCCCCGGTGAACGATCCCTTCCGGTGCCCGAACAGCTCGCTTTCGATCAGCTCCTCCGGAATCGCCGCGCAATTCACTTCCACGAACGGTTCCTCGGCCCGTGTGCTCAGCGCGTGGATCGCATGCGCCACCAGCTCCTTGCCCACGCCCGATTCGCCATAGATCAACACGCGGCCATTGGTGCCCGCCATCAGCGACAACTGCTGCCGCAGCGCCTTCATCGGTACGCTGTCGCCGATGATCCGGTGCCGCCGCCCCGCCGAATCTTTCAAACTCCGGATCTCGTTCTCCAGCCGCCGGTGCTCAATGGCGTTCTTCACCACAACAACCACCTTCTGAATCGTCAGCGGCTTTTCCAGAAAATCAAACGCGCCCAGCTTGGTCGCTTTCACCGCCGTTTCAATCGAGCCGTGCCCGGAAATCACAACCACCGCCGGCCGGTCGGTGGCCGGAATCTCCTCAATCCGCGCCAGCGTCTCCAGCCCGTCCATGCCCGGCAGCCAGATGTCGAGCAGCACTACTTCGTACGGATGCCGCCCCAACGCCTCCATGCACTGCTCGCCCGATTCCACCGATTCGGTCTGGAACCCTTCATCCTCCAGCACGCCGCACAACGACTGGCGGATGCCCGGCTCATCGTCGGCCACCAACACCCGCGCCCGCTTCATACCGCCCGCGCCTCGCTTTCCACCACCTGCGGCGCCGGGATCTCGACAACAAACCGTGAACCCGACGGCGGGTTCTCCTCGACTCGAATCTGCGCGCCATGATCGCTCAAGATATGGTGCACAATCGCCAGCCCCAGCCCGGTGCCGCGCTCCTTCGTTGAAAAGTACGGCAAGAACAGCCGGTCGCGATCCTCGGCCGAGATGCCCGCCCCCGTATCCGCCACCACCAGCTCCACCGTGTCCTGCCCGGCCAGCTGCGTCGAAATCGACAACTGCCGCAGCGCCGATTCCCGCATCGCCTCGGCCGCGTTGTCCACCAGGTTCACCACCACCCGCTTGAACTGCTCGCGGTCAATCGAAACCGGCGGCAGCGCCGCCGACAGGCTCTTCCGGATCTCAATGCCGTCCAGCCGCCCATTGAACACCTGCAGCGCATTCTCGACAACTTCGTTCAAGTCGCACAGCGCCGGCTGTGCCGCCGGAAATCGCGCGAATTGCGAGAACTCATCCACCAGCGTCTTCACCGATTGCACTTCACCGGAAATCGTCAGCGAACACTCGCGCAGGATTCGCAGCACCTCCGCCGGCAGCTGATGCACTTCCTCGCCCGCACGCAGACGGTCAATCTGCCGCGCGATCCTCTCCGAACTCAGCGCAATAGGAGTGAGAGGATTCTTCAGCTCATGCGCGATGCGGCGCGCCACCTCGTGCCAGGCCGCCGCCTTCTGCGCGCGCAGCAGCTCGGAGGTGTCCTCGATCACCAGCACCCAGCCCGAACTGTGCCGCCCCGTCAGCGCCGCCACGGTGATCGCCAGGTGCAGCGTGTGCCGGTCCTGCTCCATCTCCATCTGGGTCGAGGCCAGTCCCATGCGCCGCGCCCGGTTCAGCAGGTAGTGAATCTCCCGCGCATGCTCTTCCGGAAACAGATCCTCCAGCACCGCCGCGCGCCCCAGTTGCTCGGCCGGAAACATCTGCGCCAGCGCCCCGTTGACTCGCTGTATCCCCCGCTCGGCGGACAGCGAGATCACGCCGGTGGGAATCGATTCCAAGATCGCTTCGGTGAACTGGTGCCGCCGCTCCAGCTCCTTCTCGTTGAACTCCAGTTCCTGGCTCATTTCGTTGAACGCACGAACCAGCGTCCCCAGTTCATCCACCGCCGCCGCCTTGATCCGGTGCGCCAGGTTGCCGCGCCGCAGCTCTCCCGCCGCCTCCAATAGCGAGGCAATCGGCTCGCTGATCTGACGGCTCAAGAACAGCGCGATCCACGTTGCCACGAACAGAATGAACAGGCTGATCAGCAGCAGCAGCCCGATGTAGGTCCAGCGGAACTCCTTGCGTGCCCGCGACAGAATCTGATACTCACGCACCTCGCGATCAATCAGCTCCTGCTTGGCCGCCAGGTCCAGCGGCGGAAACGCCTTCACGTGCAGTTTCGCCTTCTCCATCGGCACAACGGCGGTCTGGGCGCGCCGCCGCGTGGTTTCTTCTGATGCCTCGGCGCAGATCTTCAACCTCGTCCCGTCGTCGCGCTCCAGCCACGCCTCGGAGATCCGTTGCTCCCGGCACAGCTTGCCGGGAAACCCTGGCGGAATCACCCCGGTTGCCAGGTACACGCCGACATCGGGCGATTGCGACAGCCACAGCGCCTGCGCACGGGCGCGCAGCGCGGTCTCCCGGTCGAAACTCTGGCTCACCTCCGACAGGTTGTGCAGCACGCTTTCCACCGGACGCGAAAACCACTTGTTGATGTTGTGATTCAGAACCGAAATCGAGAACAGCACCAGGAAGATCACAGGCATGAAGCTCAGCGCCAGCGCCCCGATCACCAGCTTCGTCCGCAGCCGCGACCCTTCCTTCTTCTTCTGGCGCTCAATGTACAGCTTCACGCCCGTGCGGAACAGCATGAACCCCACCGTCATGGTGAGGATAAAGATGAGAGTCGAAATCGCCCACAGCAGGAAGGTCTGCTCCGCGCTCGGCGCGCCGACAATCGCCACCGAAAACGACCCCTGCCACACCAGCAGTGTCGTCAGAAACGCCAACAGCAGGATGGCCGAACCGTAGATGAGACGCTTTTTCATCGCGGGAAGCGCAGGCTCTTCCCCGATTATAAAGAGGATTCCAGCGCCACGGCGGGCGCTGGAATCCTACGCAGTCTAGTGGGAGGTAGACAAACCCTGAGAGCCTTGTGTGCGGAACTCGTAATGCTGAATCTCCATCGCCGCCTTGTTGCCGTCAAATCGCACCACGCGGCCACGCGCCACAAGCTTCAGCGGGCACGTATTGTTCAATTGCGCCGGCCAGCTCACCGCCAGCTCCACGCTCCTGCCGGGCAGCAGGACATGCTCGGTGGTAAACAATATCCCCGAGCTGCTCATGTTAATCGTCTCACCGCCGCCTGCCTCCTGGTTGCTCTTCTTGTTGAGAACCCGGTAGCGGACTTCGCGCTCAATCGGGAAACGGCTCGATCCTCTTCTGTCGTTGCTGTCAGATGAAGCCTTCATTACTCTATGAGTTTCCACGATGCGAGCGTATGACTCAATAGGACCATGATTGGAAATTGATCTGGTACTGGGGGCGGCCGAGTACCGTACTTATCGACTACGTACTAGGACTATTCCAAGGTATTATTCCTAGTATGCCAAAAGTGATAAGAATCGCCCTCGCTCTGCTCGCCTTCTCCGCGCTGGCCGCCACAGCAGCCGAGAAGAAGTTGATTCATCCCAAGGAGTTCCCCAAGGGACGCCCCTTTAGCCCCGGAATCCTTGTCGACGGTACTTTATATGTAGCTGGTCAGGTCGGAGCCGATCTCAAAACCGGCACCATCTCCGAGGACTTTGAAGCCGAGGTCCGCCAGACGCTGGACAACATCGGGGTCATCCTGAAGGAAGCCGGCTACAGCTTCGAAGACGTCGTCTCCTCCAACGTCTACCTCACCGACATGGAGTTGTTCCAGCGGATGAACGCGGTCTACATCACCTATTTCAAGGAACCGCGCCCGGTACGCACGACCGTCGGGGTGGCCAAGCTGGTCGGGAAGGCGCGGATCGAGATCACGGTGATCGCCAAAAAGTAGGCCAAAAAGTAGGCCAAAAAGTAGGCATTGACAGGCTGCGGAAAAAGCAGTAGTATCGGTCTAATTTATCGTTAACTACTGGGAGGTAGTTTCGTGAATTCCAGACCTGCTCGCCTGCTTGCTTTCGCCGTCCTGGCCGCCTCGGCCGTGCTGGCGCAAACCACTGACTCGGTCCTGGTCGGCATCATCTCCGACGCCTCCGGCGGCGCTGTCCCCGGAGCCGCCGTCGTTGCCACCAACACCGCAACAGGCCTCACTCGCGAGGTCGTCTCCAATTCCACCGGGGCATACCGCATCGGGCCGCTCACCCCCGGAACCTATGACGTCCGCACTTCCATGTCCGGCTTCAAGAGCCAGGTGCAAACCGGCATTGTGCTCCAGACCGGCGCCGTGCTCAAGATCGACGTCACGCTTGAAGTCGGCGACGTGGCCGAACGCATTGAGGTCTCCGCCGCCGCGCCCATGCTCAAGACCCAGGAAACCTCCGTCGGCGGCGTCATCACTACCTCGCAGCTCGAACGAATCCCCGTAAACGGCCGCAACTACACGCGACTGCTCATCCTGATGCCGGGCACAAGCGACATTCAGCGCAGTCAGGGACGCGGCGGCCTCTCCGGAGCGCAGATGGTCTCCGTCAACGGCCAGCGCACGCAGGACAACAACTACACTCTCGACGGCATCGACAACAACATGATGTTCATGAACTCCCCCGGCGGCTCTCCGCCCATGGACGCCATCCAGGAGTTCCGCGTCGCCACCGGCAACTCCGCCGAATTCGGACGTTCCGCCGGCGCCAACGTGAATCTCGCCATCAAGTCCGGCACGCGCGACTTGCACGGCACCGCCTATTGGTACGTGCGCAACGACACCTTCGACGCCAATGAGTTCTTCGCCAACCGCCAAGGGCGCGGTATCGTGCCTTTCCGGCAGAATCAGTATGGCCTCGCCTTCGGAGGCCCGGTCAGCATCCCGAAAATCTATAACGGCCGTGAAAAGACCTTCTGGTTCGCCAACTGGGAGGGATTCCGCTGGCGCCGCGGGCAGACCGCGCAGGCCACCGTCCCCATCGCCGAAATGCGCGCCGGCGACTTCTCCAGCCACCCCAACAATATCTATGACCCGTTGACCGGCGCTCTGGACCCGCAGGGCCGCATCATCCGGCAGCCGTTCGCCGGCAAGCGGATTCCATCCTCCAGGATCAGCCCGGGAACACGCTACCTGATCGATAAGCTGCTTCCACTACCCAATCGCCCCGGCATCAACAACAATCTGCTGGCCACGCAGGGCCAGAGCAATGACCGCGACATGTTCATCGCGCGCATCGATCACACCTTCTCCCAGAAAGACGTCGTGTTCTTCCGCATGCTGGAGCAGCGCGTCGATCAGCGCATCCCCAACGTCAGCGGCCTCTACACCTCGCAGAACCGCTACGACGTCAGCAACTACGGTTTCGGCTGGAACCATATCTTCAGTCCGACCACCGTGCTGGAGGTGAAGTACGGCTTCAACCACCCCGATAACCCCGGCTGCCCGAACTTCACCGACGGCCTCACTCGCGCCGGCATCCTGAAAGAGGCAGGTGTTTCCGTCTTCGACATGGAGGCGCTCTGCGACACACGCGCCACCTTCACTCCCCAGGGATTCATGGGAGCCGGCGGCGGCGGCGGCGAAACCATTCTTGACCGCAACCACAGTTTCGAAGGCAAGCTGTCGAAGGTCATGGGCCGGCATTCCTTCCGGATGGGCGGCACTTTCACCCGCCGCGCCATGGATGCTCAGTATTCCAATCCCACGAACGGGAACACCGATTTCTGGACGTCTCTCACCGCGTCTGACAACGACGCCCGCGCCGGACACTCCGTCGCCACCATGCTGCTCGGTTACCCCAGCTACCTCCGCCGCGGCTTCTCCATCCCCCGCCTGTTCGCACGCCAGCCACACTTTGAGGCCTTCTTCCAGGACGACTGGCGCATCACGGACCGGCTGACTCTGAACGTCGGTCTGCGCTGGGAATCCGGCATCCGCCCCTGGGATGTCAACGACGCGCTCGGCAACCTGATGGTGACGCGCGACGCCGGCGGCTACAAGGCGGAGCTGATGTGGGCCGGCATCAACCCGCTGCCCAACCCGGCAACGGGCCAGGTGAATTCGCCTCCCAAGACGCTCGGTTACGGGCGCAGCCTGATGCGCAACGACATGAACAACTTCGCTCCTCGCCTCGGTATCGCCTACCAGGCCACGCGCAAGACCGTCGTCCGCGCCGGCGCCGGAGTCTTCTACAACTCCACCTTCATGCAGGAGATCAACGACCTGCGCAAGTTCTGGCCCTACCTGCCCCAGCAGGAGATCAGCTTCAATCGCGGTACCATCCCCGATTTCAAGATCACCGATCAGGGCCCCGGCTTCGGCAGCACGCAAGCCATCGGCGGCTGGCCGCAGAATCCGGAGAACCGCTCGCCTTATTCGCAGCAGTGGAACCTGTTTGTGCAGCATCAGGCGATGAAGGACATGACCGTCGAGGTCGGCTACGTCGGCTCCTCCAACCGCAAGCAGATCGGCTATCACGGCTGGAACAACGCGGTACGCCCCGGACCAGGTCCGGTGGACCCGCGCCGTCTGCTGGCCGCATCCGGCTTCACCGGCAACATGGATGGCGGCTCCAACAAGTTCAACTCCGAATACAACGCCCTCCAGCTCAGCCTCAACAAGCGCTTCTCCAACGGCATGCAGCTCATCTCCAACTACACCTGGGGAAGATGCATGGATGACCAGTCCTCGCTCGCCGAAGGCAAGTATCAGGACTTCCTCAACACACGCGCCGATTGGTCCCGCTGCAGCTACGACATCACCCAGGCCTTCAAGCTCGGCTACGTGTATGACCTCCCCTTCGGCCGCGGACGCCGTTTCGGAACTGCATGGAATCGCGTGCTGGACGCGGCGCTGGGCGGCTGGGCGGTCGAAGGCATCGTGCAGTGGCAGACCGGAACCGTCTCCAACGTCCGCACCGGCCAGGATCGCGCCAACGTCGGCAACACGCGCGAGCGTCCCAACGTGCTCCGCAGTCCGAACCTCGACAAGGGCCAGCGCACCGTCGACCGCTGGTTTGACACTTCCGCCTTCGTGCTTCCGGAGCCGTTCACCTGGGGCAACGCCGGCGCCTACCTGGTGGATGACGACGGCCGCCGCGTCTTCGATGTCTCGATCGCCAAGCGCTTCCGTCTCAGCGAGGGCCACTCGCTGGAGCTCCGCGGCGAGTTCTTCAACTTCCCCAACCATCCCAACTTCGGCGCGCCGGGTTCGGGAGGCTACATCATCAACACGCCTGGTTTCGGCGTGATCAACTCCGCCACCGCCCCACGGCAGATTCAGTTCGCGCTGCGCTACGCGTTTTAGGTTGCAGCGCGTTTTAGGTTAAGGTGGAGCGGTGCGAGCCTTCGTTCCGCTCCTCGCCTTACTCTGCCAGCCGGCGCACGCTCAGGGAGTGGCCAGTGGCAACCTCCCAGCCGCACCCAAGCCAAAGCTCTCCGGACGCCCCTTTCCCGCCACCTTCACCGACGTAGCTGCCTCCGCAGGCCTCACGATGAAGTTCGTCCTGGGCCGTGCCGGAACCAAGAAATACATCGTCGAGGCCAACGGCTCCGGCGCCGCTTTTCTCGACTATGACGCCGATGGGCTGCTCGATATCTTCCTCGTCAACGGCAGCCGCTTTGAGCCATTCCCCAAAGGCCAGGAACCCATCAGCCGTCTTTACCGTAACGCTGGCGGCGGCAAATTCATCGACGTCACCGCGCAAACCGGCGCCGGGCGCAGCGGCTGGGGTAACGGCGTTTGCGCCGGCGACTTTGACGCAGACGGGCATACCGATCTCTATGTCACCTATTGGGGCGCCAACTCGCTCTATCGCAACAAGGCCGGAGCGGGCTTTGAGGATGTCGCTCCACGCGCCGGCGTTACCGGCCCGCCCGCGGAATGGAGCACCGGCTGCACCTTTCTCGACTATGATCGCGATGGACTGCTGGACCTGGCCGTTTCCAGCTACGCCGGCTTTGACGTGAAAAAGGTTCCGCTGCCCGGCGCGCAACCCTGGTGCCTATTCAAGGAGACCCCGGTGTTTTGCGGCCCGCGCGGCCTCCCGCACGGCCGCATCACTCTCTACCGCAACGTCGGCAAGGGCGCCTTTGAAGATGTCAGCTCGAAAACCGGCATCGCGGACGCGACTCCCTGCTACGGTTTCACGATGATTGCCGCCGATCTCAACACCGACGGATGGACCGACCTATACGTCGCATGCGATTCCACGCCGAGCCTCTACTTCCGCAATCAAAAGGACGGCACCTTTCGCGAGCTGGCCACCGAAGCAGGACTCGCCTATAGCGAGCACGGCGCTGAGCAGGCCGGCATGGGCCTGGCCATTGGCGACTACGACAACGACGGCTGGCTCGACGCCACAAAAACCAACTTCATCCGCGACTATCCCAACCTCTACCGCAACCTCGGCAAGGGCATTTTTGAGGACCTGGTGCTGCGCGCCGGACTCGCCGTCAATCCGCAATACGTTCTGTGGGGCACGGGGCTGGAGGATTTCGATAACGACGGCTGGAAGGACCTGTTTCAAGTGGGCGGACACGTCTACCCGGAGATCGAGCGCAAATACCCGGGCGAAGCCTACGCGAATCCGCGCTTGGTCTACCGCAACCTGGGCGGGGGCAAATTCGAAGATGTCTCCTCCCTGGCCGGGCCGGGAGTGGCCGCCAGGCATTCCAGCCGCGGCGCGGCGTTCGGCGATTTCGATAATGACGGCGATATCGATGTGCTGATCATGAACATGGACCAGCCGCCGTCGCTGTTGCGCAATGATCTGTCGAGCCGCAACCACTGGCTCAAGCTCCAGCTGCTCGGCTCCGCCACCGGCGCCACCGTCACCGTGGAGGCCGCCGGCCGCAAGCAGAGCGCCGCCTTGCTGAGCCAGTCGAGCTTTCTGTCCGTCAACGACCCGAGGCTCCATTTCGGGCTGGGGCAGGCGGAGAAGGCGGACAGGATCACGGTGCGATGGCCTTCCGGCAGGGTGGAGGAGTTCGGCCCCTTCGCGGCCGATGCGCTGGTTCCGCTGCGGGAAGGTACCGGAAAATGATCCTGCTGGCCTCATTGTTCTTGCTGGCCCAGGCGCCCGATCCGGATGCGCTGTCTGAACGCGCCACCGGACTGGCCAGGCAGAACCGTCCCCAAGAGGCCGAGAAGCTCTGGCTGGCTGCTTTGAAGATCGCGCCCGGCCACTTTGCGGCCTCCTTGAATCTCGGCTTCCTTTATCACTCCCGCGGCGATTACGCGGAAGCCGAGCCCATGCTCGCCCGCGCCGTCCGTTCGCAGCCCAACGATTTCAACGCGCGCTACCTGTACGGAGCCGCGCTCCAGGCTCTGGGCCGCTCCGATGACGCGCTGCGGCAATGGCGCCAGGCGATCTCCATCCGCCCCGATCACGCAAAGCTGCTGCAGATCATGGCCGTGGAATACGGCAAGGGCCGTTATTTCCGCGAATCCGCCGCCGCCGCCGCGCGCGCACTGGAGCTGCAGCCGGACGACTCCAGCCTGTACCTGGTCGCCATCAAGGCCCATCAGGATGCCGCTGATCATCCCGCCGCGCTGCGCATCGCGGAAGCGATGGTGAAGCGCTTCCCCTCCATGGCCCGCGCCCAGTTTGAATACGGCTACGAGCTGCATCGCGCCGCGCGTCCCGATGAGGCTCTGCCGCACTTGAAGAAGGCGATGGAGCTCGACCCGTCTTATGAAGAGCCGTTCTTCTTCTACGGCGAAATCATGGTGAAGGAGGGCCGCTGGGAGGAGGCGATCCCGGCGCTGCGCAGGACCATCGCGATCCGGCGCGACTACATCGCCGCCTGGGTGATGCTGGCCCGCGCCCTCATCGGACATGGCCGGCTGGAACTGGCCAAGACAGAGCTGCTGAAGGCGATCGAGGCCGACCCCAAACATCCTCAACCGCATCTGCTGCTGTCGCAGCTCTACTTCCGGTTGGGCGAGGAGACTCTGGCGGCAAAAGAAAAGGATCTCTCCCTGAAACTGCGCCGCGAGAACCCGGAAGCCCTGGAATCGCGCCAGGGCCGCCCATTTCCCGCGGCGGTGAAGCCCTGATTCCGCCCTCTTGCCGCGGCTCGGTCTGCCTCGGATCAACTCCCCAGCCAGAGCCTGACCTTCGGCCATTGTTGGGCGAACGCCATCGAGGAGATCCAGAAATAAAAGGCGGCGCAGGCGAGCAGCCCCGCGCATTGCAGGATGCCCGGGCGGAGCGGCTTCGGCAGCAGGGACAGCAGCACCCAGAGCGTATGCAGCGCGGTGAAGCCGAGGGCGAAGTTCCACAGAACCGTCGTCGCGATGGCCAGCACAAGCGGGTTCGGAGTGAGCCTGAGCACGATCAGACCCCAAACGCAGTAGAGGGCGAGAATAGTGTAGTAGACGTACTTCACCTGGTTGCCCTCCATTTTCTGCATGCGCTTGGAGCCGATCCACAGAATGTCGGTCCAGCGGCGGGCGATGTTGTCGAGTTGGGAAACCTGCGTCGGAGCCATCACCAGGAAGCCGCACAACAGCGTGAGGAACCAGAAGATCTGGCCGTGGCGCGCGGCAATGGCTTCCGCCGTCATCGCGGCGGCGGCGTTGCCGTCGACGTGGGAGATGCCGCGGATGAATTCGTAGCTGAACATGGCGGGCAACGCCATGCCGAGGATGCAACCGGGGGCCCAAAGCAGCAGTTGATCCTTGTGAATGATGCGGAGCCATCGCTTCCAACGGGCCAGCGATCCCTCATCGAGCGAGAAGGCCTTGCCGGTGTGAGAAAGCTTGATGGCGCGGCCGCCAACCATGCTCGGAATCGCGCCGACGGTTCCGCCCATGCCCCAGCCCTTGTCGCGTGCATAGTTGGAGAAGGCGCTGTTGGTCAGGCCTCCGGCGCCGGCAACGGCGGAGAACGCCGCAAGCGTCGCCCAGTTGAATTCGCCTTCCGGCAGCTGGCCGAATTTCAAAAAGCCCAACCAGATTTCGCGCCACGTATCCCAACTGGCGAAGAAGAGCGCGACAAAGCTCAAGAAGCTGAGTATCAGCGCTAGCTTGGTGATCATCACCTTTTCCAGCGCGTTGTAGATCTTGCCGCCAAAGATAAGCGGGATGAAGGCGGCGAGGAAGATTCCATAGCCAAGCGTGCGGACCAGATCGCCGTCGGCGGAGGTGGGCAGCCGGCCGAGAATCGTTGCCGCAAGCGGCACCGCGGCATTAGAGCTCAAGTAGGGCCAGATGGCGCCGATCTCAAACATCAGATAGAAGCAGGTCCAGAAGGTGGGGCCTGGGAACGTGCGGAAGAAGCCGACAAAGATCGTCTCGCCGCAATAGAGCGTGTAGCGCATCACCGACAAGTTGTAGGCAACTTGCAGCAGAATCGACGCCGTGGCCAGCCACAGCACGCCGCCGCCGTACTGCGCCGTGACCACCGGGCCGAACAGCCATTCGCCGCCGCCGATGTTGGCGCCTACCATGACCAGGCCCGGCCCAATCAGGGCGGCGATGCGGCGGCGCGTGGTGGGCGGCGTATCCGGGAGCGGCTCGGTTTGCCAATCGGGGAAGCGAATGGGCATGAGGGCTTATGGTATCACCGGTTTGCTGTAGAATCTCCAAACATGAAAGCTGCATTGACGCCCTTGTCGTTGCTCCAGCGCTCGGTGTTTGTGTATCCGGACAAGATCGCCTCCGTCGATGGAGACCGCAGGTATACCTACCGGCAGTTCGACGAGCGTGTCAGAAGGCTGGCCGCGGCGTTGCGGGACAGGGGCGTCGGCCCCGGAGATCGGGTCGCGGTGCTCGCGCTGAATTCGCAAGCGGCGCTGGAGCCGCACTTCGGTGTGCCGATCCTCGGCGCGATTCTGGTGATGCTCAATACGCGGCTAAAGTCTGGCGAGCTGTCCTGGATCATCAATCACGCTGAGGCTAAGGTGCTGATCGCGCAGCCGGAGCTGTGGGAAGCCCTTAAGGCGGAACAGATGCCCGGCCTGAAGCACGTCGAGCCCGATTATGAAGCGCTGCTGGCCTCCGCCGCCGGTCCGTTGCAAGATGTCGCTTCGCCGGACGAGGATCACCACATCTCGATCAACTACACAAGCGGGACCACCGGATTCCCCAAAGGCGTCGTGTTCACGCACCGCGGGGCCTGGATCAACGCGGTGGGTGAAATGGTGGAACTCGGGCTGGCCGAGGATTCCGTGTATTTGTGGACGCTGCCGATGTTCCACTGCAACGGATGGTGCTTTCCTTGGGCCATTACCGGCGCGGGCGGCCGCCATGTCTGCCTGCCGAAGGTGGAGCCGGAGCGGATTGTCGAATTGATCGAAAAAGAAGGAGTGACGCACATGTGCGGCGCGCCTGTGGTGGTGAACACGTTGGCGCAGTACTGCGCGCGGAACGGTGTCGTCTTCAAGAAACCAGTGAAGCTGATGACGGCCGCGGCGCCGCCCTCGCCCGCGGTCTTACGCGCCGCTTCCGAGGTAGGGCTCGAGATGCATCACGCCTATGGACTCACGGAGACCTACGGACCCTACACCATTTGTGCGTGGCGCAAGGAATGGAACACACTTCCCCTGGAGCAGCAGGCAGCGAAGAAGGCGCGGCAGGGAGTGGCGTACATCATCAACGGGCGCGATCTGCGCGTGGTGGATGAGGAGATGAACGACGTGCCGGCCGACGGCAAGACGCCGGGCGAGGTGGTGATGCGCGGCAACAACGTGATGGAGGGCTACTACAAAAACGAAGAAGCCACGGCCGAGGCGTTCCGCGGCGGCTGGTTTCACTCTGGCGACGTGGCCGTAATGCACCCGGACGGCTATATCGAAATTCGCGACCGCAAGAAGGACATCATGATCTCCGGCGGCGAGAACATTTCGAGCGTCGAAGTGGAGAAGACCCTCTATGAACATCCGGCGGTGATGGAGGCGGCCGTCGTTGGCATTCCCGACGAGAAATGGGGCGAAGTGCCAAAAGCCTTTGTAGGATTGAAGGAGGGGGCTTCGGCCGGCGAGCAGGAGATTATCGACTTCTGCCGCTCGCGCCTGGCGCACTTCAAGTGCCCGAAGAGCGTGGAGTTCGGGGCGCTGCCGAAGACGGCGACCGGCAAGGTCCGCAAGAACGTTTTGCGCGCCGATGCCTGGGCCGGGCGGGAGAAGGGAGTGAACTGATATGGCGATCCTGGAGGTGATAAAGGAAGGCACAACGGCGATTGTCACGTTGAACCGGGCGGAGCGCCGCAACGCGCTTTCGCTGGAGCTGATGAGGGAGCTGATCCGGACCCTGGATTGCATTGGGCGCGAGCAAGAGACTCGCGCGGTGGTCCTGGCGGCGGCAGGCAAGGTGTACTGCTCAGGACACGACCTGAGCGAAATGGTCGGCCAGACGATCAACGGCTATCGTGAGCTGTTCGATGTCTGCACCCAACTCATGGAGAAGATCCAGGCCATCCGCCAGCCGGTCATCGCCGAGGTGCAGGGAGTGGCGACGGCAGCGGGCTGCCAGCTGGTGGCCACCTGCGACTTGGCAGTGGCAAGCGAAGAGGCGCGCTTCGCTACGCCGGGCGTGAAGATCGGCCTCTTCTGCACAACCCCCATGGTGGCGCTGACGCGCGCCGTGGGACGCAAGCGCGCCATGGAGATGCTCCTGACCGGGCGCATGGTGGATGCCCGGACAGCCGGCGAATGGGGACTGGTGAATCGCGTGGTCCCCGCCGGCGAGCTGCGCGCCGCGTCGTTGGAGCTGGCACGGCAAGTGGGGGAAGCCAGCAGCTTCACCGTCGCACTCGGCAAACAGGCCTTCTATTCGCAGATCGATCTCGACCAGCCAAAAGCGTACGCCTATGCAAAAGAAGTGATGTCGATGAACGCGCTGGCGATGGATGCGCAGGAAGGGATCACCGCTTTCCTCGAAAAGAGAGCAGCCTGCTGGCAGGGCCGTTAGCGCGGCCGGGCGCGCATATCCGCCGCGCTACAATAATGAATTCCCCATGCAGTATCGTGTCTCCCCTGCCACCTGCCTGCGCGGCTCCCTGCGCCTTCCCGGCGACAAGTCCATCTCCCACCGCTACGCCATCATCGCATCCGTAGCCGAAGGCATCTCGCGCCTCGATCACTACTCCACTGGCGCGGATTGCCAGTCCACTCTCGGCGCTGTCGAAGCCCTCGGCGCCAAAGTCGAGCGCAACGGAACCTCCGTCTCCATTCACGGCAGCGGACTCGACGGCCTCCGCCAACCTGCCGCCATGCTCGACGCCGGCAACTCCGGCTCCACCATCCGGATGCTGAGCGGCATCCTCGCCGGCCAGTCATTTGAATCCTCCATCGGCGGCGACGAATCGCTCTCGCGCCGCCCCATGGACCGCATCATGAAGCCGCTCGCCGCGATGGGTGCAACGATTGAAGCCACCGATGGCCGCTTCCCGCCCCTCACCATCCGCGGCGGCAAACTCAACCCCATCCGTTACGAACCGCCCATGGCCAGCGCGCAGGTGAAGACCTGCGTCCTGTTCGCCGGCCTTCTCGCCGAAGGCACAACCAGCGTCGTCGAAAAAGTCCAAACTCGCGACCACACCGAAGTCGCCCTGCGCGAATTCGGCGCGGAAATCAACATCGAAAGCGGCGTCATCTCCATTCAAGGCCGCCCCAGACTGAAGGCGCGCGACCTCGAGGTTCCTGGCGATCTCTCCTCCGCCGCCTTCTTCCTCGCCGCAGCCACCATGCTCCCGGGCAGCGAACTCACGCTGGAAGGCGTCGGCCTCAGTCCCTCGCGAACCGCCCTGCTCGATTGGCTCGCCGCCAACGGCGCGCGCATCCGCATGACCAACGTCGAGCAGCGCGCCGGCGAACTCACCGGCAACCTCACCGTCACGGGCGCCGGGTTCCAAGGCGGCGTTATCGCCGGTCCGCTCACCGCCGCTTTGATCGATGAAATTCCCGTGCTCGCCGTGCTCGGCGCCGCCAGCCGGAACGGCCTTACCGTGCGTAACGCCTCCGAACTTCGCGTCAAGGAAACCGACCGCATCGCAACCATCGCCGAGAACTTCACCCGCATGGGCGTCGCGATCGACGTTGCCGGGGACGGCTTCTCCGTACCCGGCCTCCAGAAGTTCCGCGCCGCCACACTCGACAGCTTCGGCGATCACCGTATCGCCATGGCCTGCGCCGTCGCCGCCCTTGCCTCCGATGGCGAATCCATCATCGATAACGCCGAAGCCGCTTCCGTGTCTTTCCCGGAGTTTTACGATACACTGCGTCAGGTTAGGCAATCCTGATGTCAACGCAGTCGCCCGCGGACCTCACGCTGGAGGGCTTGGTCCACGATCTCAACAACGTTTTTGAAACCATCCAGGAAGCCGCTGACCTGCTCGCCAAGGACGCCAAACACGCGCGCCTGGCCGCCGCCCTCCGCCGCGGCGTCAGCCGCGGCACTCGCATCCTCGGCAGTTATCTGGAATACTCGCAGGAGTTGCTGGACTTCGAGCTAATTCTGGACACCGCCACCGAATTCGCCCACGATTTCCTCCGCGCCGTCAAAGGTCCCCGCATCGAGTTCATTCGCAAGCTCGAACCCGGCCTGCGGCTCCGCGGCAATCCCGCCGCCTGGGAACGCGTTCTCGTCAATCTCATTCTCAACGCCGCGCAAGCCATGGAGTCCGACGGCACCGTCGAGATCACCGCCACGCGCACCGCCGCCTCCATCGAAATCACCATCACCGATGACGGCCCCGGCATCTCGCCCAAGGTACTCCCGCAGATTTTCGAGCCCCGCTTCTCCACCCGCGCCAAACGCTCCGGCCTCGGCCTCCACATCGTCAAAACCATCGTCGAAAACAACGGCGGATCCGTCACCGCCGCTAATGGCCACTCCGGCCGCGGCGCCGTCTTCCACATCCAACTGCCGCAGTAGCCGGACCCTACTTCCTCGGCCGCCCTCCCGTACCCGAACCCTTCAACCTCTCCATCTGAAACATCCCCTCCCCCTTCGCCTTCCCCATCACCACCCGAGCCACCATTTCCCCCAGCGCCGGACCCAGCTTGAACCCATGCCCCGAACCTCCGCCCACCAGCCACGCGTTATCGCACAACGGGTGCCGGTCCACAATCAGGTTCCCATCCTCGCTCATCTCGTACTGGCATATCCGGGACTCCACCAGCGGCGCATCTTGCAAAGCCGGAAACCGGAATCCCAGATACTCCCGTATCGACGCCAACCCCTTTTCACTTACCTGCCGGTCGCCGTTCGTCGGATCAAACGCTTCCCCCGGCGTATCCTCGGCGATCTTGAATCCCCGCCCCTCATTCCCCGGAATCCCGTAAAAACGCACCGGACTGTTATCCACCCACGTCGGCAGATGCTCAGGCTCGAACCTCTTGTCCCCCGCCGGATTCCCGAAAAAGAAAATCTCCTGCCGCGTCGCCCTTATCCGGTCCCCGATCACGTCCGGAAACATCCGCCCCAGCCACGGCCCCGCCGCGAACACATAATGATCCGCCTTCAGCACTTGCCCGTCCGCCAGCCGGACCCCATCCATCGCCCGCCGCGCAATCGTACCCGGCGCCGCCGACTGCTGAACGTACGACCCATTCTCCGCCTGAAACCCCCGCACCACGGTCTGACAGGCCCGCCGAGCCAGCAGATACCCCGCATCCAACTCATGTATCGCCCACGGCAACCCTTCGAAATTCACCTGCGGAAATCGCCGCTTCAGCTCTTTCTGATCCAGTTCTTCAAACCGCAGCCCCGCCGTCCGCAACTGCTTCACCGACGCCCGCTCCCACGCGTCATCAGCAGCGGCCATCCACAACGCGCCGTTGGCATGCAGCAACTGCCTGCCCCACCGCCGTTCATTCTCCCGCCACAGTGGCAGCGACCTTGCCACCATCTGCGTATAAACCCCGTTCTCCCCATACGAGCCACGAATTACCCGCGTCTCCCCGCCCGACGATGCCCTCGAGTTCCCCGCTCCCCACGCATCTACAAGCGTCACCTTCCATCCGGCGCGCAACATGTGCAGCGCCGTCCACCCACCAAAGGCTCCCGCTCCAATCACCAAGGCATGCATAGATGTATCTTACCCGCGGATGTGGCGTCATCTTTCGGCCCGGCATCAGGTTCGGCTTCGCCCTCGAACCCGGAACCACCGCGCCGCACAGGCGGCTCTCAGGCCGCCGAGCACCGGACCAATACCATATGTGGATGAAATCTTCGTAGAACATGGTTCGATGGCGCCCGGCACATCGAATGCCAGTGCTATCGCGCGGAACAGAAACTGATGCAGAATGGATGCTATGTTGCGCGCCACTGTTTTCCTCGCCGCCCTGAGCCTTCTCGGGCAAACTTCGGCACCGAAGCCGACGCCGGCAATCCAGAACATGCCCTACGGGACGCACCCCAAGCAAAAGATCGACTTCTACAAAGCCGCGTCGGACAGGCCGACGCCGCTGGTGGTATTTATCCACGGCGGGGGATGGACGGGCGGGACAAAATCGAACGTCGCCAATCTCGAGAAACTTCTGGGCGCGGGGATTTCGGTGGCGTCAGTGGAGTACCGGTTCATCCAGGAGGCGATGGAAATGGGAATTCAGCCGCCGGTGAAGGCGCCGCTCTATGATGCTGGGCGAGCGGTTCAAACATTGCGGGCGAAGGCCGCCGAACTGAACTTCGACAAGGACCGCGTGGCGTACATGGGTGGTTCGGCCGGGGCGTGCACATCGCTGTGGCTGGCGCTGCATGACGACCTTGCGGATCCGACCAGTTCGGACCCAATCGCGCGCGAGTCGACCAAGCCCATGTTTATCGCTGTTACAGGAGCGCAGACTTCGCTCGATCCGCTGCAGACCCGCGGCTGGATTCCGAACATGGCGTACGCCGGACATGCATTCGGGTTCCGGGCCGAAGGTCGGACTCGTCCCGAGGAGTTTCAACTCGTCATTGAGAATCGCGATCAGGTGTTGCACTGGGTTCGCGAGTACTCGCCGTACGAACATGCCAGCAAGGGTGATCCGGCCATCTATCTGGACTATCCGAATCAGAAGGAGCCGGTGGAGAACGGAATCGCGCAGAAGGATCCGACGCACTCGGCCATCCTCGGGCTGAATATGGCCTGGCGGTTGCAGCAGGTTGGAGTGGAGGTGCATCTGAACTACCCGGCCAAGCCCGCGGCACAGACGTCGGCGTTGGATTACGTTATTTCGCGATTCGGCAAGTGAGGAAATTCCCGATGCTTATCCGTTCCTTCGTTAGTCTCATCGTTTGCGCTTGGGCGCTATGGGCGCAGGCGCCGGACCTGATCGTTCACAACGCGAAAGTGGTGACGGTGGATGCGCAATTCCGGATCGCGCAGGCGATTGCCGTGACGGGCGACCGGCTACTGGCGGTGGGATCGAACACCGAGGTGCTCGCCAGGAAAGGGCCGGACACGCAGCTGATCGACGCCGGTGGCAAGACAATTTTGCCGGGACTGATGGACAGCCACGTCCACGCGACAAGCGCGTCGATGTACGAATTCGACCATGAGATCCCGACCATGGAGACAATCGCCGATGTTCTGCGCTACTTCAAGTCGCGGACAGCGGTGGTGCCCAAAGGGGAATGGATTCGGCTGTCACAGGTATTCATCACGCGGCTGCGCGAGCAGCGCTATCCGACGCGTGCCGAGCTCGATTCGGTGGCTCCGGATCACCCCGCGATCTTTGCAACCGGACCCGATGCTTCGTTGAACACGATGGCATTGCAACAGTCAGGCATTACGAAGGACACACCGCAGCCGCCCGGCCGGCCGGGCAAGATCGAACTGGATCCAACGACCGGCGAGCCGACCGGCATTCTTCGCAGTGCGGCGCAATTCGTCAAGACTCCTCCGAGAAGTGGAACGGCGGCCCAGGCGGACCGGCTCTTGCGTTTGAAGATGCTGCTCGCGGACTACAACTCCGTTGGCCTGACAAGCGTTGCGGACCGCGACGCGTCCGACTCGGAGGTGGAGCTGTATCGCACGCTACGCCAGCGTAATGAGCTGACCTGCCGGGTCTTCCTCAACTATCACATCGAGCCGGCACAGGCTTGGGAAAAAGTGGAGGCGCAGATTTTGAAAGCTGCGAATGATCCGCTGCATAAGCCTGACCCGTGGCTTTGGCTGCGCGGTCTGAAAGCCTACATGGACGGGGGAATGCTGACCGGCAGCGCCTATATGCGCGAGCCGTGGGGATTGAGCAAGATCTACGGGATTGCGGATCCGAACTATCGTGGGATGCTGTACATCCAGCCGGATCCTCTGTATCGGGCGGTGCGGCTGGCGCTTCAAAACGACCTGCAATTCACGGCTCACTCGCAAGGCGATGGGGCGGTGCACGCGCTGATAGCCGCCTATGAGCGGGTGAACAAGGAGTTTTCCGTGCGCGCGCAGAGGCCGTGCATTACCCATTCCAGCTTCATGTCGCCGGAAGCGATCGAAAAGATGCGCGAGCTGGGCGTGGTGGCCGACATGCAGCCCGCCTGGCTGGAACGCGACGGCGCGACATTGCAGACGCACTTCGGCAATGCCCGTTTGCGGTATTTCCATCCGTACAAGAGCCTGTTCGAAGCCGGCGTGACGGTGGGCGGCGGGTCGGACCACATGCAGAAAGTCGGCAGCATGCGCGCCATCAACCCGTACAATCCGTTCTACGGAATGTGGGTGACCTTGGCGCGCCAGCCGCGGAATGCGCAGAGCGCGCTGCATCCGGAGGAGCGAATCACGCGTGAACAAGCGATCCGGCTGTACACGATCAACAACGCGTTCCTCATGTTTTCCGAAAAAGAGAAGGGATCTCTCGAAGCAGGCAAGCTCGCCGATTTTATCGTGCTCCAACAGGATATTCTTACGTGTCCGCTGGACCAGGTGAAGGGTATCCAGGTGGCGCAGACGTGGGTGGGCGGCAAGAGGGTGTATGAGGCGAAGTGAGGTTGGCCGTTTCCCGTGTTCACTCTGAACGCCGACGCCGGATTTCATTTATTCCAGAAGCGCGTCCAAATCAGCCATGTCCTTCGGCCTTCCCGTCGCAAGCTTGTTCTTACGAAATGCGCGAACGCTTAGAAAGGCCACCGGAACCCCATCCATTTCCCCCAGCACACGATCTGACCAGGCATCATCGAAATCGAGTCCCGAGAGCGACGTGAGGAGGTCAATTCTGTAGGGCTCAAAGCCCAGCTGGATGACCGCGCCCGGCGAGAGAAAATCATCCGCGGAGACTCCTGCCGAGCCGAATCCGAAAGTTTGGAGGACGGTCTCCAGTTTGCGCGAGTTCTCTGGCGTGGATCGAACGAAGAGGTCCAAGTCCTTTGTGTACCGGGGAATTCCGTGTAGGCCGCGCGCGTGCGCCCCGACGATGAGGTAGTCAACCTTTTGTGAGTTGAGTAATTCTAAGAACTCTTTCCAGTCGGGGTGCAGTGGCATCGTCCGGTCCGTGTGCGAGAGCCCGCAGTTGAGAGATGAGTTCGAGCCGCTCCTGCGGCGTCATGGCCCGATAGTGTGCGCGGTCGGCTTCCTCTGCCTGCTGGAAGCTGGAGAATTTGGTAACAGTGAAGGTTTTCACCTGCTTCTATTTTACTCGCAGCGGCCATTTCACGTTCGCCTGTGTTACAATCCCCACTCTATGCGGATGTGGCTGTTTCTCTTGTGTTGCGGCTTGGCCTTCGCCGAAACGAAGGTGCTGGAAAACTTCATCCTCATTGACGGCACCGGACGCAAGCCGGTGATGAATGCCGCCATCGTGGTCACTGACGGGCGCATCACCTACGTTGGTTCAAAGTCCGGAGCAAAGGCGGCGGCCGGCGCCGAGCGCATCGACCTGACCGGCAAATTCGTCATGCCCGGCATCATCAATCTGCACGGCCATCTCGGCAACACCCTGGGCCTCGTGCAGGACCCGAAGAACTTCACCCGCGACAATCTGCACGCGCAACTCCGCACCTACGCAAGCTACGGCGTCACCGGCGTGGTCAGCATGGGCAGCGACACCGATCTCATCTACACCGTGCGCGCCGAGCAACGCGCCGGACGGCCCTCCACGGCACGCGTCTACACCGCCGGACGCGGCTTCACTTCCAAGGCCGGTTATCCCACCGCCGCGCCGGGCATGAAGGGTGTTCCTTATGAAGTGGAAAAGCCCGCGGATGTGGAGAAGGCCATCGCGGAACTCGCCGCCAAAAAAGTCGATATCGTCAAGATCTGGGTGGACGATCATCTGGGTAAGGATCAGAAGATTTCGATGGAGCTATGCCAGGCGATCATCGCCGGCGCGCACAAGCACAACATCAAGGTCGGCGCGCACATCTTCTATCTCCAGGACGCCGAGAAGCTGATCGAGATGGGGCTGGACGGGCTGGCGCACAGCGTTCGCGACAAACCGGTTTCCGACACGCTCATCGCGGCGATGAAGAAGCGCGGCGGCTGGCAGCAGGCCGCAACCCTGACGCGCGAGGTATCCACTTTCGTCTACGCCAAGCCGCATCCGTTTCTGAGCGACCCTTTCTTCACACGTTCGGTGGACAAGCAGGTGCTGGACACGCTGAAAAGCGACGCCTATGTGAAGCGCGCGGCCTCGGACCCCGATCTCGCCCTCTACCCCGGGTTCCTGGAAACCGCCAAGCGCAACCTGAAGAAGCTGGCCGACAACGGCGTCAAGATCGGCTTCGGCTCCGACACCGGACCGCCGGCGCGCTTTTCCGGCTTCTTCGAGCACTGGGAGATGGAGCTGATGGTGGAAGCCGGGCTGGCACCGATGCAGGTGATTCAGGCGGCCACACGGAATGCCGCCGAATACCTGGGCGTGCAAAAGGATCTCGGCACACTCGAGAACGGGAAATGGGCGGACCTCATCGTGATGGCGAAGAACCCGCTGGAGAACATCAAGAACACGCGCACCCTGGAAACGGTCTGGATCGCCGGCAATAAAGCGAACTAGCCCCTAACGGGCGGAAAGGAGCCGCACATGGCAAGCCGCAGGGAGTTTCTGGCGGCGGCGCTGGCTTCGCCGCTTCCGCTCAAGGCAGCCGCGCCGCGCTACCGCGTCGGCATTACCACTAATACGCGAGGCGGATGGGAGAAGGATGTCTTCGGCTCCTTCCGGGACGCTCACGAGGTCGGTTACCGCAACGTCGAATCCTTCATTCACTACTTCCTCGACTTCTACGACAACCCCAAGGAGCTGGCGCACCGCATCGGCGAAATCGGCGTCAGCTTCGTCACCATCTCCAATGGCGCTCCGATGGAGATGCACTTCGAGGATCCATCCAAACACGAGAAGCTGCTGGCAGACCACCTCCGCCTGGCGCGCTTCATCCGCCACTTCGGCTGCACTCACCTGAAGATCAATCTCGGCCCGCGACGCCCTGAAGGCACTACTTCTGAAGACCTCGCCCAGATGTCGAAGGTGCTCGACAAGCTCGGCAAGAGCCTCACCGCGGAAGGTATCAAGCTCGCCATCCACGCGCACATGTGGTCGCAGTTTGAGAACCGCAAGGAGATCGACTACGTGCTGGGCCATACCGACCCGAAGCATGTCTGGTTCGTGCTCGACACCGGCCACATCACGATGGCCGGCATTGACCCGGTGGAGCTCGCCCGTACGCTGGGCCATCGCATCGTCGAGTTCCATATGAAGGACACCAAACCGGAAACGCGCGGCGGCGCGCGGGGGCGTCTGGACCGGCCCGACATGATGACGGACCCGCCGTTTTTCGAGCTTGGCCATGGCGGCGTGGACTTTCCGGGAATCAAGACGGAGTTGGACAGAATTGGCTGGAGCGGTTGGCTAACGGTGGAACTGGACAGCTCCCCAGTGAAAGGCCCCAAGGAGAGCTCGCGCATCAGCCTCGCCTACTTAAAGAAAACATTGGGCTTACCGGGCGAGAGTTTTCAGCGGAGAGCGAACTGAAGAAAAGTACGGGAAACGCCGATGAGACCATTGAATCCAACAGATGGTCTGACGCGTAGAATCGGCAGCAGACACGGAGCTAGCGTGTTAACGGCCGGGAGCTGGCAACCAGGAATGCTATCCTGGAAGTGGCCCGTTGAAAGGGGCTAGAGTTTGGACAACAGACTAAAAGAACTCATGCAGGAGCTGGGCAATGCGATCAACGAATCGCTGTCGGATTCCGAACGAATCGCTGCCGCCATTGCCGAAATCAAAAGCGCCGGCTACGATGTCTTCCTTGTCCTGGAAGCGACGATTGGCTTTAACAAACGCGAAGATGGGGACGAGGAAGGCGAGATGGAAGCCGAACAGCAGACCAACATCCGTTTTGAAGGCCCCGGCAAGCTGCGCTGGACCTCGCAGGATCATAAGTTCCTGAAGGCCCTGAAAATCTCCACCGAAGAAGACGCCGACTAAGCTCCGGTCAACTCCTGGTAAACCTGCCACGTTTTCCGCACCGCTTCTTCCCACCGGAATTGCGCCGCCCGCTGCTTCCCTTTCGCGATCAGTTCCTCGCGTAGCGGCTCCTCTTCCATCAGCCGCTTCATGGACTGGCGGATCTCATCCACCTCCTCCGGATTCACCAGCAGGGCGGCATCCCCGCAAACCTCCCGCAGCGCCGACCGGTTGGAAGCTACCACCGGAACCCCGCGCGCCATCGCGTCCAGCACCGGCATCCCGAAGCCTTCATCAAGTGACGGAAAGGCAAACAGGCTTGCCCGCGCATACTGCCGCGCCAGCTCTTGATCATCCACGTAGCCCGTGACTTCGATATCGGCGCGCCGGGGACTCTGCTCGACACGCCGCAGCGCTTCTTCGGCTCCATAGCCGGAGCTGCCGGCCAACACGAGTTTCCATCCCCCTGGCAGCCCTTCAAAGGCCTCCACTAGGCGAGCCGTGTTCTTCCGCTTCTGCAAGGCGCCAACGCTGAGCACCACACGCTCCGGCGCCTTATCCGGCGCATTGCGAAGCGTGCGCACTCCGTGCGCCACCACACGAATACGCGAGCGCGGAACATGGAGAAGCCCTTCCACCTGTGACGCGGTGAATTCCGAAACCGCGATCACCAGATCCGCGCGCGAGGCCGCCTCGCGAGCCTGCGCCGCAAAGCGCCGCCGGAAATCGGGGCTGGAATAATCGCCGGTCAGCACGAACAGGTCATGGAAAGTGGCCACCGCGCGCGGCAGCCTCCCGCCGGGTAGCCTCTGATTCAGGCCGTGAAACAGCGCCGCGCGCGGCGAATGGTTCCGCAGCAATCTCCGCGAACATCCCCGCGGCAGGCTCTCGCGCACCGAACGAAGGAACCGGTGCGGGCGGTAACACCAGAGCCAGCGCGCATCGCGGGCCTCCGGCATCGCCGCCAAACCGTACAGGATTTCCCGCGAATAGACTCCCACGCCGGAAAGATGATCTCCGACGCTATAGGTGGCATCCAGGGCGAACTTCATTGGACCGGCGCCACGCCGGCCGGTGTCTCAGATACTGGCCGCCAGGCGTGCTTGCGCGTTTTCAACCAGCTTATTCTCGCACAGAGACTCTTCGGCCATATCCAGCAGAGACTCGAAGTCAGCTCGGCTCTGCGCGGAAGCGGCAGCCCATCCCATCTGAAGCGCCGCAAGGCCGGAAAACTGCTCGCGCAAGAACGCGGCTTTCCGCTCAAGGCACGCTTCGGCGGAAGCCAGCATCACCGCCGCGAAGCGGCACTGCCCGATTCTGCCTACCAGGTCCATGGGTTCGAACAAGCCGCGCAGCCTCTCAGAGACCTGGATCAATGCCACGTCATGATCATGACCGCCTGCCGCCCCTTCCATCTCCATCAGCACGATCATTATCTGCAATTGGTGCTCTTTGGCAAGGCTCCCGTACCGCTCCCCGAACTGATATAGTCCACGCTGATTGAGAAGCAACGTTAGATCATCCTGCATGGAGATGCTCTGCTGCGCCACCAGCAGCCGGTTCCTCTCCAGGGCGCACCGGATCGCGTGGGCCAGAGGCGCGCAATCGATTTCCGATTTCAGCAGATAATCCTGCGCCCCTTCCCGGACCAAACTCACAGCGAGCGATTCATCTTCCTCCGCGCACAGCGCGATCACGGGAATCTGCGGAGCCTGCGCATGAATCCGACGAAACGCCGGCAATCCGGGATGGTCCGGCAGCGAGGCGTCCAGCAGAATCAGGTCGAAGGTGCTGAAGGCCAGGCAGTGCAGCGCCTCCTCGAGCGAAAGCGCGTAGGCGCGCTCCAGCGGCTGCGTCCACCCGCGCGCAAATCGAGTCTCCTCGATTTCCATGAAGGCCTCCTCCAGCAGTTGCACTTCGGAGGGGTCTTCCTCCAACAACAGGATTCGAATCGGCGTCTCTTTCATGCTCTATCCCCTGAGGGATAGTAGAAGAGCCACAAGGAACATCTCAGAAAAATATCAACAAGCCAGCTGGTACTCTTTGATTTTCCGGTAGAGGGTTGTGCGGCCGATCCCCAGCAAGCTGGCCGCGATCCCGCGGTCGCCCTTGGTAAACTCCAACGCGTGCACAATCGCCCGGCGCTCCATCTCCATCAACGGAAGAATCGGATGCGGCGCGGCGCTGGTCTCGCTGGCCGGTGGGATCGGCATGAGCCGGGCAACAGCAGCGAGGGAACCGGCGCCCACGGCGACGCTCATCGCCTGGGATTTCCGCGCCAGCAGGAAATTCTGGATGCTGGAAGGCAGATCCCCGACGTGCAGTAGCGGTCCCGAATTGATGGCCACCATCTGCTGGATGCAGTTTTCCAGTTCGCGCACGTTGCCTGGCCAATCATAGGCCACCAGCGCATCCATGACGTCCTGGGTGAGCTTGTGATGTCGGCTGTAGCGCGCCAAAAAATTCTCGATCAGTGCAGGAATGTCCTCTTTCCGCTCACGCAACGGGGCCAGCCGCAGCGTGACCACGTTCAGCCGGTAATATAGGTCGCGGCGGAAGGCGCCGCGCTCCACTTCTTTCGCCAGATCACGGTTCGTGGCCGCAATAATCCGGAAGTCTGACCGCCGCGTGGTGAGTGAACCAACCGGCCGGAACTCCTTCTCCTGAAGAACGCGCAGCAGCTTCGCTTGCAGGTCCAGCGGAAGCTCGCCCACTTCGTCCAGGAATGCCGTCCCCCCGTTGGCCATCTCAATCAGTCCCAGCTTCGCTCCCACCGCTCCAGTAAATGCACCGCGCGCGTGGCCGAACAGCTCGCTTTCCATCAGAGGGCCAACCAGGCTGGAGCAATCGATGGTGACGAACGGACCATCCGGATTGGCCTGGTGAATGGAACGAGCCACCATCTCCTTACCCGTTCCCGTCTCCCCCAGCACAAGTACGGGCCACCGGCCTTGCGCCACCTTATCTATATGCCGCAGCACCTGGCGAGTCCTTGGCGACTGGCCTACGATCATCGGCGCGACTTCCCTTACATCAGCGATCATCACAGCGGTCCTTTTCAGCGTCACGGATAGTGTTAATAGCATGTGAGTTGTCCGGTGGAGTTGACACGTGAATTGTCCGCTTCGAACTGACGACAGAAGGGGTTGTGAAGACAATAAACAACCCTTGGCCTGTCAGAGAGATGGAGCGGGTGATGAA
>Ga0194128_10000302_pt1 | contig 90477 bp, 90 predicted proteins | sample TA2KigCa65mmetaG_FD_148650 | JGI IMG/M metagenome (GOLD analysis project Ga0194128, IMG submission 148650) | Freshwater microbial communities from Lake Tanganyika, Tanzania - TA2015037 Kigoma Deep Cast 65m | ecosystem: Environmental > Aquatic > Freshwater > Lake | place: Tanzania: Lake...
ACCGGACCCGCAAGATGAACCACACGATGGTCGTGCTCGTCAGTGGGGTGCACCGGGGGGTGCTCGAGGCCCTCGCCTACGCAAAATCGCTGCACCCGAGCCAGCTGCTCGCAATGACCGTGGTGTCCGATGAGGAGGAGCAGGACCGGATCACCGCCGCCTGGGCCCAGTACGGCATCGACGTCCCGCTCCAGATCATCTGCGCCCCCTACCGTGAGCTCACTCGCCCGGTGCTGCGCTACGTGGACGAACTGGACGCGCAGCGTGAGAACGACGTGGTGACCATCGTGATCCCCGAGTTCGTGGTCGGCTCCTGGTGGAGCCAGTTCCTCCACAACCAGAGCGCGCTCCTCCTGAAAGCGCGGCTCCTGTTCCGCAAGGGCACCGTGGTCACTTCGGTCCCGTACCACCTCGAGTAGGCCGCGGGACGGCCTGCGGCTCACTTCTCGGCCGGTTCGGCAGCGATCGCGCGCGGCTGGCTAGATTGACACCTTCGTGGCGCCGCCCGTACCGTGCCCGGCGCCCTTTCGCAGCAGTACCGGTCGCCGGTTCGCGCCCGGTGGCCCCTTAATAAAGGAGCAAAACACTCGATGATCGTCCTCGCGGCCGAAGGTGGCTGGCAGCGTTTCGTGCTCACCAGCAACGAGTGGATGTGGCTGCTGTTCTCCGCGGCGACTGCCGTGCTGGCGCTGATCATGGGGCTGGTGCTGACACGCGGTGTGCTCGCCGCCGATCAGGGCACCCCCTCGATGATCGAGATCGCGAAGGCGATCCAGGAGGGCGCGATGGCGTACCTCCGGCGCCAGTTCCGCACGATCGCACTCATCCTCGTGCCGGTTGCGGTCGTCGTGTTCGTCACCTCGACCGAGATCGTGAAGCCGGACGGCGAGGTCGCGTTGACCTTCGCCCAGTCGGGCGCCTTCCGCACTTTGGCGTTCGTCGCGGGGTGCTTCATGTCTGGCCTCACCGGCTTTATCGGGATGAGCCTGGCAGTCCGCGGCAACGTGCGCACCGCGGCGGCGGCGCGGAGCGGCTCCCTTGCCGCCTCCCTGCGGGTCGCGTTCCGCACGGGTGGCGTCACCGGGATGTTCACCGTCGGCCTCGGGCTCCTCGGGGCGACGGTCATCATCATGCTGTTCCAGAACACGAGCTCCGCGATGCTGATCGGGTTCGGGTTCGGTGGTTCCCTGATCGCGCTGTTCATGCGGGTCGGGGGCGGCATCTTCACCAAGGCCGCCGACGTCGGCGCCGACCTCGTGGGCAAGGTCGAGCAGGGCATCCCGGAGGACGACCCCCGCAACCCGGCCACGATCGCCGACAACGTCGGCGACAACGTCGGCGACTGCGCCGGCATGGCCGCCGACCTGTTCGAGAGCTACGAGGTCACGCTCGTCGCGTCGATCATCCTCGGCGTCACGGCGTTCGAGTCGATCTATCCGGATCGCCCGAGCATGTGGGTCATCGGCCTGATCTTCCCGGTCATCGCCCGTGCCATCGGCGTGCTCGCCTCCATCATCGGCGTGTTCGCCGTGCGCGCGTCCGACAAGGACAAGAGCGCGATGGCCCCGATCAATCGCGGCTTCATCACCGCGGGAGTGCTCACCGCGATCGGGACGCTCGCCGTGTGCCTCACCTACGTCGGCAACGATCAGGGCACGCGCCGGTTGCCGGGTGGTGAGATCGTCGACACGCTTTCGAACCCGGGCTGGCGGATGTTCGGCGCGGTGATCGCCGGTCTCCTGCTCGCCCAGGTGGTCAGCCACCTCACCGAGTACTTCACCTCCACCGAGCGCAAGCCGGTCCAGGAGATCGCGGAGTCGGCCCGCACCGGCCCGGCCACGGTCGTACTCTCGGGTACCTCGACCGGCCTCGAGTCGACCGTGTGGGCCGTCGTCGCCATTGCCGCGGCCCTGGGTGTGGCCATCGGCCTCGGCGGCGGAAACATCGACTTCGTCTTCTACCTCGTCGCATTGACCGGGTTGGGCATGCTCGCCACCACCGGCGTCGTGGTCTCGGAGGACAGCTTCGGACCGGTCGCCGACAACGCGGCCGGCATCGCCGAGATGTCGGGCGAGTTCAGTGGCGAGCCCGAGCGGATCATGGTGAGCCTCGACGCGGTGGGCAACACCACGAAGGCGGTCACCAAGGGCTTCGCGATCGGCTCCGCCGTCATCGCCTCGGTCGCCCTGTTCGCGTCGTACATCGAGACGATCGCCGACGAGCTGCCGGATCTCGTCGGCGGAGCCGAGAACGCCTTCGCTGCGATCCCGATCAACGTGGCCGACCCCAAGACGTTCATCGGCCTGCTCATCGGCGGCTCGATCGCGTTCATGTTCTCGGCCCTCGCGATCCGCGCGGTCGGGCGGACCGCCGGCACCGTCGTGCAGGAGGTCCGCCGCCAGTTCCGCGACGGCAAGATCATGGCGGGCGAGAAGCGGCCCGACTATGGCCCGGTCATCGACATCTGCACCAAGGCGTCGCTGCGCGAGCTCGCCACCCCGGCGCTGCTGGCGGTGCTCACGCCGGTGATCATCGGTTTCGGCATCAACTTCTACGCCCTCGGCGCGTTCCTCGCCGCGATCATCCTCACCGGCCAGCTCATGGCCAACTATCTCAACAACGCCGGTGGCGCATGGGACAACGCGAAGAAGTACATCGAGGACGGCCACGAAGGCGGCAAGGGATCCGAGGCGCACAAGGCCGCGGTCATCGGTGACACGGTGGGCGACCCGTTCAAGGACACCGCCGGCCCCGCGCTCAACCCGTTGATCAAGGTGATGAACCTGGTGTCGCTGCTCGTTCTCCCGGCGATCATCTCGCTGGAGGACAACGACCCGGCGCGCTACGCCATCGCCGGCGCGAGCCTGGTCGTCCTGCTCGTCGCCATCGCGTTCAGCAAGCGCAAGGGCGGGGGCTTCGCCGAGGAGACCGAGGTGTTCGTCGCCGCCGAGGCCGAGACGGGAGCGACCGGCTCCGGATATTGAAGCGAGCGAGTCGACGCTGTCGCGCCGCCGCTGCTGCTGCGCGACACCGGCATGAACTACGGCGGCTGACCCCAACCCCCAGCCCTTCCAGGGCTTTGGCGTCAACAGACCGCGAGAATCGCGGTCCTGCGACGCCAGAGCACAGGCAGCCTTGGGGTTCAGGGCCAGGTGATCGTGAGCTCGATCTCCTGGAGCGGGCGCGTCGGGTCGAGGTCCTGGAGCGCGACCGCGGCCTCGGACGCTGGGACCCGCCCGACCACGTACCGCGGCGAGGGGCCATCGGACGTCGCCGGCACGCCGTAGGCGATCCCGGTTTCCGACATCCGGTGCGCGCTCACCTCGCCCACGAGGATCTGTAGGCGTCCGAGCGTCGACGGCGCCGGGGTCCCCGCACCCCACGACGCCCGCGCGTCGATCGAGCCGAGGGTAAAGGGCGTCATCTCGAAGTACGGGTTGCAGGCGTTGTCCTTGCACGCGCTCGCGCCGACGGGCGCGGAAACCAGAGGCAGCTGGATCATGGAGCGGTTGGTCGTGGCGGCGTAGGTGACCGCGGCCTGCTCGATCGTCACCGTGTCGGGCGGGTCGGCCGCATCCGTGAACGAGCGGGACGGCGCCAGCGTGATCTCGATGCCGTCGTTGCCCGCGGGGTGGGCGATCGCCGTCTCGGCGCCCGGGGTCAGCTCGGTGCAGTCGTCCTCGGGTGGCCCGGCGGGGCTGTCGGCGCCGAGATCCGGCACCGGGCACGCGTAGAGCGCGAACAGGTCGGTGTCGGTCCAACCGGTGACGGCCACGCCGATCGTGGTGTCGGTGGAGTCGACGCCGACGCGCAAGCCGGGGTTCTCGCAGGTGTCGCAGTCGTAGACCAGCTCCACGTTGTAGGCGTGGAGCGTGACTGGCGCGGCGGAGGGGGCGGTCGTGGTCGACGCGCCGACCGTGGTGGTGGTCGCCTTCTTGCCGGTGTCGCCGTCGTCGCACGCGGCCACGACCAGCACCGCGAGGAGGATCACACCCAGGAGCCGAGCATTCCTGCCGTGTCGCACCCGATCAACGTACTGGTACGTGTCACTGAAGGCGAGGAAGCGCGGCGCACGTGTCGTGCGCCCGTCCGAGCCGGGGCCCGAGCGTGCGCACCTTCCCGGAAGATGCGCAGGCCTGCGCCGAAGGCGCGAGAGCGCGCTAATCGTCGATGATCTCGTGGAGGTGCTCGGCCATCGCCTCGGCCTCGACCTGGCTCACCTCGCCCGAGGCGGCGCGCGCGGCCTTGCGGCGGTGGCGGATCACCTCGATCACCGCCGGGAGCACCGAGACGAAGACGATGACCGCGATGATCGGGAGCAGGTACTTGTCGATGTTGTCTTCGCCGATCACGTCGCCGAGGAAGTACCCGAGCGAGGTGACGCCGACGGCCCATACGAAGCCGCCGATCACGTTGAACGTGACGAACGTGCGGTACGGCATCCTGCCGACGCCGGCGAGGATCGGCGCGAACGTGCGCACGATCGGCACGAAGCGTGCGAGCACGATCGTCTTCGCGCCGTGGCGTTCGAAGAACTCGTCGGCCTGCTCGACGTACTCCTGTTTGAACAGCTTCGAGTTCGGGCGTCGGAAGATCGACGGCCCGACGCGCCTGCCGAACGCGTACCCCACCTGGTCGCCGATCACCGCGGCGAGGAAGCAGCCGAGCAGGATCACCGCGATGTTGAGGTCGCCTCTCGAGGCGAACAGCCCGGCGGTGAACAGCAGCGAATCACCCGGGAGGAAGAAGCCGATGAGCAGGCCCGACTCGGCGAAGACGATGAGGAACAGCCCGATGGTCCCGAACGACCGCAACAGCTCCTGTGGGTCGATCGCGTCGGTGATCCCGGCGAGATGCATCGAGTCAGCCTAGTCAGGCGTTTCGGCGCCTCGGTGACGGCGAGCCGGAGGCTCCCGGCTTGACACGGGCGGCGCCCGCATGCCACCACGGAAAAGGGAGCGGCGCTACGGTCGCCCCGTTCCCGTACCGAAACGAGTCCCGTGCCCAAGCCTCTCGTCATCGTCGAGTCGAAGACCAAGGCCGACACGATCGGTCGGTTCCTCGGCCCCGACTACACGGTGTTGGCCAGCTACGGCCACGTGCGCGATCTGCCGTCGAAGGGTCTCGGCGTGAAGGTCGACGACCACTTCGAGCTCGAGTACGCCCCGCCGCACGGGAGGGCGAAAGAGGTCGTGGCCACGCTGCGCCGTGCGCTGAAGTCCGCCGACGAGCTCTACCTCGCGACCGACGAGGACCGCGAGGGTGAGGCGATCGCGTGGCACCTCCTCGAGCTGCTCAAGCCGAAGGCCGACGTCCCGGTCAAGCGGATGGTGTTCCACGAGATCACCCAGGACGCCATCGACGACGCGATCGCGGACCCCCGGGGCATCGACATGAAGCTCGTCGAGGCCCAGGAAGGTCGGCGCGCGCTCGATCGGCTCGTGGGCTACCAGGTGTCACCCGTGCTATGGCGCCGGGTCGGAGGCGCGCGCTCGGCCGGTCGAGTGCAGAGCGTTGCCGTCCGACTCGTGGTGGAGCGCGAGCGAGAGCGCATGGCGTTCCGGACGGCGGAGTTCTGGGACCTGGAGGGACGGTTCTCGGCGCGCGACGCGGCGTTTGTCGCGAAGCTCGTGGAGCTCGATGGCCGACGGGTCGCCGACGGCAGCGACTTCGATGCCGCGACGGGCCTGCTCGCGACCGCGTCGGCCGCGGTGCACCTGCGAGGCGAGGAGGCCGGCGCGCTCGCGAGTCGGCTTCGGGACACGAGCTTCACGGTCGCGTCGGTCGAGTCGAAGGAGTTCGTGGAACGACCGAGGCCGCCTTTCAAGACCACGACGCTGCAGCAGGAGGCGGGCAACAAGCTGCGCTTCAGCGCGGGACGCACGATGCACACCGCCCAGGGTCTCTACGAGCGCGGGTACATCACCTACATGCGGACCGACTCGATCACTCTCTCGGGGCAGGCGGTCGACGCGGCCCGGGCCCAGATCGTCGAGCGCTTCGGCCAGGCCTTCCTCCCGCCCGCGCCGCGGGGCTACGCGAACAAGACCAAGAACGCCCAGGAGGCCCACGAGGCGATCCGCCCGGCCGGTGCCCGCTTCCGCACCCCCGAGCACGTGCGCGGCGAGCTGAACCGCGACGAGCAGGCGCTCTACGAGCTGATCTGGATGCGCACCATCGCGAGCCAGATGGTTGACGCTCGCGGCCACCGGGTGACGCTGCGGTTGGCCGGCACGTCGAGCGCGGCCGAGGAGGCGGTGTTCCGCGCGGGCGGGAAGAGCTACGACTTCCTCGGTTTCCGGATGGCCTACGTCGACGTGAGCGACGAGCCCGCTGACGACGACGAGGCCGTGCTCCCCAACGTGGGCAAGGGCGAGGGCGTGCACTGCCTCGGCCTCGACGCCGCGCAGCACGCCACTCGGCCCCCGGCGCGCTACACCGAGGCGACGCTGGTCAAGGTGCTCGAGGACTCGGGCATCGGGCGTCCGTCCACCTACGCGTCCATCATCGAGACGATCACGAGCGGCCGTGGCTACGTGTGGAAGAAGGGCAACGCGCTCGTCCCGAGCTGGACGGCGTTCGCGAAGACCCAGCTTCTCGAGCGCTACTTCGCGCACCTCGTCGACTACGGGTTCACCGCGACGATGGAGGAGGCGCTCGACGCGGTCGCACGAGGGGAGGGAGAGTCGGAGAAGTGGCTCCACGCGTTCTACTTCGGCGACGGCTCGGTCGGCCTCCGCGAGCTGGTTTCGGAGGAGCACCTCGCCGAGATCGACATGAGCGAGGTCAACGCGATCGGGATCGGCGCCGACGAGCAAGGCGTTCCCGTGCTCGTGCGGGTGTGGAACACCGGAGAGTCGATCCACCACGGCGACGACAAGTGCCCGATGCCGGCCGACCTCGCGCCCGACGAGCTCACGGTGGAGGCGGCGCTGGAGCTCCTGGCCAAGGGTGCGGGCGGGCCACGCGAGCTGGGCATCGACCCCGAGACGGGGAAGAAGGTGCTCGCGCTCACCGGTCGGTTCGGGCCGTTCGTGCAGCTCGGCGAGCTGGAGGAGGGCTCGAAGGCCAAGCCGCCGCGAGCGTCGCTGTTCGCCTCTATGGATCCCGAGATGATCGAGCTCGACACCGCGCTGCGCCTGCTCTCGTTGCCCCGGGTGGTGGGCGCGGATGGCGAGGGCAACGAGATCACCGCGCAGAACGGGCGGTACGGGCCCTATCTCAAGAAGGGGACCGACAGCCGCAGCCTCGAGACCGAGGACCAGATCTTCACGGTGACGCTCGCGGAGGCGGAGGCGATCTTCGCCCAGCCCAAGCTCCGGCGCGGCCAGCGCACCAAGCCCCCGATCGCGGAGTTCGGCCCGAGCCCCGACACGGGCGCGCCGATCCGGGTGCTCGACGGGCGCTTCGGCCCCTACGTCACCGACGGCACGACCAACGCGACGGTGCGGCGCGGCCTCGACCCCGCGAGCCTCACGCTCGAGGACGCGCTCGATCTGTTGCGGGAGCGGGCGGCCCGTGGCCCGACGAAGAAGTCGGCCCGGAAGACGGCCAAGAAGACGACGAAGAAGGCCACGAAGAAGGCCACGAAGAAGAGGGTCAAGAAGGCCACGAAGAAGAGCACGAAGCAGACGGTCAAGAATGCGATCACGGCTGCCAGGAAGACCGAGGTGCCGGACCCGAACGCGGCCGGCGCGTCGGCGACGGTCGAGGGGAAACCCGAACCGGGCACCTAGTCTGAGCGGAGCGTGAGTTCGGAGCCAGCCCCGTTCATCCCTGCCTCCTCGGAGGCGACCCCGATCCCGCCGGCCCCCTGGCGGCTCTTCGGCACGCGCCCCTTCTTCAAGCTCTGGCTGGCCCAGGTCTTCTCCAGCCTCGGCGACTGGGTCGGGTTGTTCGCGATCCTGATCATCACCGCCCGGGTCTCGGACAACTCGGCCGTGGCCCTGAGCCTGGTGATGGCCGCGCGGATGGTGCCCGGCTTCTTCCTGGCGACCATCGGGGGCGTGATCGTCGACCGCTTCGACCGGCGCAAGGTGATGGTGGTGTGCGACGTGGGCCGGGCCGGAATCATCTCGCTGCTGCCCTTCGTCAATACCCTCGGTGTCCTCATCGCGGTGTCGTTCTGCATCGAGATGCTCACCCTGCTGTGGGGGCCGGCAAAGGACGCGTCGGTGCCGCACTTCGTGCAGGAGGAGAACCTGGCGAGGGCCAACACGCTGTCGCTCGCCGCCTCGTACGGGACGTTCCCCGTCGGCGCGTTGATCTTTTCCGTGCTTGCCGTCGTCGCGACCTGGTTGGGCGGCTTCGACGCGCTGTCGTCGTTGTTGGTCGACAGGGAGGTGATCGCGCTCTGGTTCGACGCGGTCACCTACGTGGTCTCGGCGATCATCGTGCTCGGGCTCCCGATCGCGGGCCCCGATCGCGGGCTACGACGCAAGCTCGAGTGGATGTCGACCTTCTCCGAGATCAAGGAGGGCTTCGCGTTCATCCGCCACGACCGCTTCACGCGCGCGGTCATCGTTGGGCTCGGTGGCGGGATCATCGGAGCCGGCGCGATGGTCCCGCTCGGAGCCGTGTTCGCCCGCGAGATCCTCGGGAGCGACGCCCAGTTCGGTGTGCTGCTGATGGCGCTCGGGGTGGGTGCCTCCATCGGGCTCCTCTCGCTGCTCGCGTTCCAGAGCCGCCTGCCGAAGGACGCGGTGTTCGCGTGGGCCGTGATGGGTGTCGGCGTGTTCCTCGCGCTTGCCGCGGCCGCCAACGTCGGGGGGCTCGCCGGGCTCATGATCGCCGCGGTCGGCGCGTGTGCGGGCAGCGCGTACGTCACCGGCTTCACCCTGATCCAGGAGACCGTTTCCGACGAGCTGCGCGGGCGCACGTTCGCGACGCTCTACACGGTCGTGCGGCTCTGCCTGCTCTTGTCGCTCACGGTGGCGCCGCTGTCCGCCGACCTGTACGAGTGGCTCTTCGGGCTGGTCGACTCCGACCGTCACATCACGTTCGGCGGGTTCGACTACGGATTCCCGGGCGTGCGCTGGGCGTTGTGGGCGGGGGCCGGGATCACCGTGCTGTCCGGGCTCTACGCGCGCCACGAGCTGCGCACGCTGCGCGTGCAGATCGCAGCCGAAGGCCACCCGAGCGCGGCGGCGGCGCCCCCGGGCGACGACCCGACCCAACCGTCGGAGGAGGAGGCGCAGGCGCCCAGCGTGGATCCGGGTCTCGACGGTGGGCGCCGGAGCCGACCATCGGAGGAGAGCCTGTGATTGGGCGCTTCGTGGTGCTGGAGGGCGGCGACGGGTGCGGGAAGAGCACCCAGGTCGGTCTGCTCGGGGACCGGCTGCGCGGCCACGGGTTCGGAGTGGTCGAGACCCGCGAGCCCGGCGGCACCACCCTCGGGGACGCGATCCGGGCCCTGCTCCTCGACGGCGACTCGGTCGCCCCGGTCGCGGAGGCGCTGCTGATGGCGGCCGACCGGGCCCAGCACGTGGGCGAAATGGTCCGTCCCGCGCTCGAGAGCGGGGCGTGGGTGGTTGCCGACCGCTACGTGCCGTCGTCGCTCGTCTACCAGGGTCTGGTGCGCGGGCTCGGCATCGATGAGGTCGAGCGGGTCAACGCATGGGCGACCGGCGGCCTGGAGCCCGACTTGGTGGTCGTGCTCGACGTCGACGACGTCGTGGCCGAGGGCCGACGCGCGCCCCAGGCCGACCGCATGGAGCGCGAAGGCGACGGCTTCCACGCCGAGGTGCGGGCCGCGTATCGCAGGCTCGCGGCGGAGCGCGGCTGGCGGGTGGTGGATGGCACGGGTGCGGTCGACGTGGTGAGCGACGCGGTCTTCGCGGTGGTCGCACCGCTGCTCGGGGCGTCTGGCGCGACGGATGTTTAGGCTCGGGTCTCATGTGGGAGCGGCTGTCCGGCCAGGAACGCGCGGCGGAGACGCTGCGCCGCGCGGCCGCCCGCCCGGTACAGGCGTACCTGCTGGTCGGGTCTCGGCGGGCGGGCGCCGACGTGGCGGCGCGGTGCTTCGCGGCCGAGTTGATCGGCGCCGACCCCGAGCGTGGCCAGCCGCTCGTGCTGCGCGGCGCGCATCCCGACGTGGTGGAGTTCGAGCCGACCACCAACACCTACACGCTGGCGAACGAGGTGCGCGAGCCGCGATCGAAAGATTCCTACCGGCGTGACCGCACGCTGCCGCGCGTGATACCCGAGATCCACAAGGCGCCGATCGAGGGCGAACGCAAGGTGGTCGTGCTTCACGCGGCAGATCGGATGGACGACGCGGTCGCGAACGCGCTGCTGAAGAGCATCGAGGAGCCCCCACCGCGGACCGTCGTGGTGCTGGTGACCGATCGGCCCGACGCGATGCTCGCAACCGTTCGGTCCCGGTGTCAGCGCGTCGACCTCGACTACGCGTCCGCCGCGCATCCGGAGGCGGCGGCGCGTGTGCGAGCGGCGTTCGCGTCCGCCGCGGCGCGCGTCGACGGGACCGGTGCGAACGCGCTCGTGCTCGCAGACGAGCTGAAGTCCGTCATCGACGAGGCCGCGGCCACCCAGGAGGCCGCGGCCGCCCAGGAGCTCGAGGAGCTCGCGGCGCAGATCGAGCGGGCCGGGTACTCGGCCCGGGCCGCACAGGGGTTGCGCAAGCGCGTGGTCGAACGTCAGGCCCAGGAGAAGCGACGGGCGCGGTTGGACGCGCTCGCCGAGGGCCTCGCCGGGCTGGAGCACGCCTATCTGCGGTCACTTACCGACGAATGCGACTGGCGCGTCGACCCGCACGGCGCGGGTCTGGCCGTCGACGCGTGCCGCGACGCGCGGGAGTCGTTCGAGTTCAACCCGAACGAGGCGCTTCTGCTCGAGCGACTGGTGCTGCACCTTCCGGTGCCCGGCACGGCTCCGGCCGGTCGGCGCTGAGCGGTTCCGCGGAACCGTCGGGGCGGCCCGGGAGGCGCCGAGTACACTGCCCAACCCCGCCGGGATAGCTCAGTCGGTAGAGCAGCTCACTCGTAATGAGCAGGCCAGGAGTTCGAATCTCCTTCCCGGCTCCAGCTCTGGGCGTGTACCCGTGCGTGCTCGCCTCGCGTCTCGACGGCGAGCGCCACCTGCAAAAGTGGCCGGTCTCACGACGACGCAGGTATCGCTTCCTCACGTCGCTGCGCTCGACAATCTCAGGGGTGCCGCGGTCACAGCCGTGCTGCTGTTCCACGGTGGGCACCTGACGGGTGGCTACCTGGGTGTGGACCTCTTCTTCGTCCTCTCCGGGTTCCTCATCACCAGCCTGCTCCTGGTGGAGTGGCGCGGGTCGGGGCACGTCGCGCTCGGGTCGTTCTGGTTTCGACGCGCCAGACGCCTCCTCCCGGCACTGTTCCTGGTGCTGCTCTGTGTCGCCGGCTACAGCCTCTTCGTGGCGGCTCCGGGAGAGCTCGGACGGATCCGTGGCGATGCCCTCGCGACGATCGGGTATGTCGCGAACTGGCGGGCCATCTTCGCAAGTCAGGACTACTGGGCCTTGTTCGTGAGCCCGTCGCCCCTGGAACACACGTGGTCGCTTGCGATCGAGGAGCAGTTCTACCTCGTCTGGCCGGTCGTCGTGGTTGGGCTCGCGTGGTCGTGGCGCACGCAGACACCGAAAGGCGTGCTCCTCACTGCGGCGCTGGGTGCGGTGCTCTCGAGCACGCTCATGATCCTGCTCTACGGACGGAGTGATCCGTCGCGCGTGTACTTCGGGACCGACACCCGTGCCGCGGGCGTGCTGTTCGGTGCCGCGCTCGCCGCGGCGCTCGCCGTGTTCGGACACGTGCAGCGTCGTCGCCACCGCGTCGCGATCGAGGCAGCCGGCATCGCCGGAGCGCTCGCGATCGCGTTGATGTGGACGAAAATCGACGGCGAGAACCCGCGCCTGTACCAGGGCGGCTTCGTGGTGGCCGGGCTCGCGGCGACAGCCGTGATCGCGGCCGTGGTCCATCCGCGCGCGGGCCCGCTCGCACGAGTGTTCTCGTTCCGGCCGTTGTGCTGGATCGGCCTGATCTCCTACGGGCTCTACTTGTGGCACTGGCCGGTGGACGTGTACCTCAACGCGACCCGGGTCGGTCTCACGGGCTGGCCGCTCTTCGCCGTGCAGACCGCGGTGGCCCTGGTGATCGCGATCGCGTCGTACCACCTCGTCGAGATGCCGATCCGGAGGGGAGCGCTCAGCCGTCGCCAGTGGCAGATCGGCACCCCGGTGCTCGCTGCGCTGCTCGTGGCCGTGGTCATCGCCGCGACGGGGGCTCAGCAGGGGCCGGCTCTCGCCGACGTGCCGACCGTGCGCTCGCTGCGCCTTGCGAGATACCAGCTCGACAAGACCGTTCCGCTGGATCGTCCGCGGGTGCTCGTCATCGGTGGCTCGATCGCGCTGACGCTCGCCAATCCGGTGTCGAACCGTAGTCAATCGCGGGTCGCGGTTGCGGGCGCCGGGATCCTCGGCTGTGGGATCCTGCCGGGGTCCCCGGTCGGTGGCGAAGCGACGAGAGCCATCGACTGCTGACAGGCCTTCGGGTACTGGTCGGAGGCCGCTTCGGTCTACCAGCCAGCTGCCCTGGTCGTGATGGGAGGCGCGTTTGACCTGTACCCACGCGAGATCCAAGGGCGCCGCGTCCCGTACTACTCGAGTGCGTTGGCGGCCGCGTTGGAACGCAGGTTGGATGCGTTCGCGCAGCTGGCCACGGACTCGGGCGGGCGGCTCCTCCTGTTGACCACGCCGTGTTTCGACCCGAGCGACGTCTTCGAGGCGCAGATGCGTACGAGGCTCACCGAGACGCAGCGGATCACGTGGTTCAACGAGCGGCTCCGCGAGTACGCGCGGCAGCACCCAGGCGTGGGGATCATCGATCTGCACTCACTGGTGTGCCGGTCCGACCGACCGCGAGTGCAGATCGGGAGCGCAGAGATGCAGTCCGACGGAATCCATTTCACGCCAACGGGCGCTGCCGCGGTCTGGCGGTCCGTGTCCGACGACCTCGCCTGGTGGCTCGATCCAGAACCGATGCCGCCGGTCGGCGCAGGACCGCCGAGCCCGTGATCCGTCCTGGCCAGTGGACCACCCGACGCGTGGAGCGCCGAGAGATCCGCGAGCTTCGATGCCTCGTGCTCAGGTTCGGCGCGCGATCTCCCACTGGTCGCGCATCGCGGCGACGAACTGCGCGTTCGACGGACCTTCGTGCTCAAGGGCGCTGAGGACGCAGTCGACGAGGATGACGAGGAACGCGTCTGCCTCGGGAGGTCGGAGTCGGGCCCGCCGAGCCTCGTGCTCCCGCTCGATCACGACCCCGCTCTCGTACAGCGCGCGAATCAGGAACTCGGCCTGCTCGGGGTCGAGCTCCGCGTGCCACCGGAACGGGTCCGGCCGGCGTGCCACCTTCCGCCACTCCCGCAGCAGGCCGGCGAACGCGTCGAGCGCGTCGGGAGGGACCACCGATCCAAACGATCGGTGCAGCTCCTTCAGGGCCTCGTCCGCCTAGTCGAGCCACGCGTTGGCGCTCACCCGTGAGACCGGGCCGACGTCGACCTTCACGAACCCGATGATCGCGCCGATGCCCTCCCGGGAGCACGCGGCGCGATCCTCGCCTTCCGGGCTGCCGGTGCCTAGATTGCCCCAGTCGCCACCGTTGGGTGTGGCGCTCGTGAGCTCGGGGGGTTCACGAATGGGGCGTACCTCACGATTCCTCGCGACTGCTGCCGCGGTTGCGACTTCTTGTGCCGGCCTGGTGGCCACGGCGCCACCGGCCGTTGCGGACGGCCCCGGCGTCGGCACCCCCACGGTCGTCACGCTCGGCGACTCCTACATCTCGGGTGAGGGTGGTCGCTGGGCGGGCAACACGAACACGTCGTCGAGCAACGTCGACGCCCTCGGCTCGACTGCGTACTACGACAACGCCTCCAGCACCGCGGAGACGATCGCGGGCTGCCACCGCTCGAAGGCAGCCGAGGCGTTCATCGGCGGTGGTGTGGTCGGCGCCAACCTCTCGTGCTCCGGCGCGCGCACCTACACGCAGACGGGCGGCGACTTCAAGCCCGGCATCGACTTCTACGACAACGGAGCCGGTCAGCAGGGTCAGGCGAAGATGCTGCAGACCTACGCGGCTACGCACAACGTGAAGATGGTGGTCCTGTCGATCGGCGGCAACAACTTCAACTTCGCCGACATCGTGCAGACCTGCATCACCAACTTCCTGTTGTCGCCGAGCTGGTGGCCGAACTACTGCTACGACGACTCGTCGGTGAGTTCGAACTTCACGACGACCAACATCACAAACCAGACCAACGCGATCAAGGGCGCGATCCAGAACGTCCAGAGTGCGATGGCGAACGCCGGGTACGCGCAGTCCCAGTACACGATCCTGGTCCAGAACTACATGTCCCCCGTGCCGCTCGGTTCGGGCTTCCGCTACTCGCAGTCCGGCTACACCCGGCAGTCGACCGGCGGGTGTGGCTTCTGGAACAAGGACGCCGACTGGGCGAACAACACCGCGGTGGTGAAGATCAACGGTGCGGTGGCCAGTGCGGCCGCGCAGGTCGGCGGCAACGTCAAGACCATGAACCTGCAGACGTCCTTCAACGGACGCCGCCTGTGCGAGAACACCGTCGGCCTCCTCGAGGAGAAGGGGCTCGCCACCTGGCAGTCGACCGGCGCGGTCGACAAGACCGAGTGGATCTCCCAGGTGCGCACGGTCTCGACCGTGTTCGGCCCGTACCAGGTCCAGGAGTCGCTGCACCCGAACTACTGGGGTGAGCTCGCGCTGCGGAACTGCGTGCGCCAGGCCTACAACGGCGGTACGCCACGCGGGGGCACCTGCGCCCGGGGCTCGCTGACGGGCAAGAACGCCCAGGGCGAGCCGAACATGACCCTCACGTAGGGGTCAACTCCCGACGACGTGGTGCCGATACCTCCGGGGCGCGGCTGGGTCCCGCCCCGGAGGTCATCGGATGCTGCAAATCGTCGGTGTGCTCGCGATCGTCGCCCTTCTCGCGGTGCTGGTCGTGCTTCGTCGCAAGGACAAGGCGGGTTCTCCCACGCGCAGCCGCCTCTAGCGCCAATCTTCGCGGACCAGCGAGTACACCACCGCGTCGTGCGAGACGTCGTGGACTCGCAGGCGTCGACGGAGAACCCCTTCGCGGACCGCGCCGAGGCGGTCGGCGACCGCTCGGCTCGAGACGTTGCCGGTCGCCGCGAGGATCTCGACGCGGTCGAGCCCCAGCTCGGCGAACCCGAAGCTGGCTGCCAGGCGGGCCGCGGCCGTCGCGAAGCCGCGTCCGGTCGCGCTGGTCCGCAGCCAGTAGCCGAGGTTGGCCCAGCGGTTCTCCCGGTCGAGGCTGTTGATTTCGCAGGATCCCAGCACCCGGCCAGTGGCCACCTCGCGGTACACGAACGGGTACTCGAGGTCCTCGTCCCAGGCTCGCAGCGCGGAGCGGACCCACTCCGCCGTCTCGATCCGCTCGTAGGCGGGGTGGAGCCAGCCCATCCACGGCGTCACGTCGGCGATCGACTCGCGCGCCGCGTCGTAGAACTCGTCGACGTCGTCGACGCGTGGTGGGCGCAGCTCTACGAGGCCGTCGGTGAGGCGAGGGGTGAGCACCGGGGTGTTCTACCGCGGGTCGTGGGCCGGGGCCTGCTCACGGGGTCAGAGGGCGCGAGCAGCTCGGCACGGCCGATTCGGTAGCCTGGTGGCATGGCAGATCAGGCGGAGTTCGCCGATCTCGCGATGCCGTACATGTCGGCCCTCTACTCGGCCGCCCTGCGCATGACCCGCAACCCGGCCGACGCCGAGGACCTCGTGCAGGAGACCTACCTGCGAGCGTTCCGCGGGTTCGGTGGGTTCAAGGAGGGCACCAACCTCAAGGCCTGGCTCTACAGGATCCTGACCAACACCTACATCAACACCTACCGGGCGAAGAAGCGGCGTCCGGAGCAGGAGCAGCTCGACGACCTCGAGGACTTCTACCTGTACAAGCGGCTCGGGGGGCTCGAGGCGGTCGACGCGGATCGCGGGCCGGAGGCCGAGTTGCTTGACTCCATCCCCGACGAGCAGGTGAAGGAGGCGCTCGAGGCGCTGCCCGAGCAGTTCCGGATGGCCGTGTTGCTCGCGGACGTCGAGGGGTTCTCCTACAAGGAGATCGCCGAGATCATGGACGTCCCGATCGGCACGGTCATGAGCCGGCTGCATCGGGGAAGAAAGCAGCTGCAGAAGCGGTTGTGGGACCTGGCCACCGAGCGCGGCCTCGTCCCCGCAGGATCGGCGGGGGGATAGGAACGACGATGGACTGCGACGGCGCGATCCACGGCGTCTACCACTACCTGGACGGTGAGCTCACCGTCTGGAAGCGGCGGGCGATCCGGCGCCATCTCGACGAGTGCCCGCCGTGCGCACAGGGCTACGACGTCGAGCTCGAGATCCGCCGGGTGATCTCGGTGCGGTGTCGGGAGGAGGCACCCGAGGACCTCCGGCGCCGCATCGCCGAGGCGATCGGGATCGATCCTCGGAGGGGGGCCTGAATTTCCGTTCGCGCCGGGATGCCGTTCTACGATGCCCCTGCCCAGCCGCCGAAGGGGACCGACGTGCTCGACACCGCCCGGAACCGCATCCGCCTGCCGCTGCTCCTCGGTCTGCTCGTGGTGCTCGCGACCGGCTGCGACGGCAACCCGGCCCAGCCGTGGCACTACTGGATCTCGATCGTGCTCCTGGCCTCGGCTCTCCTGATCTTGTTCGTCGCCTTGCCGATCGGCTGGTGGATCAAGGTCGGGCGCCTCAAGTACCGGGGCCGCTAGGGCCATGGCCCTCCCCGTGACCGCATCGGCGCCCGCCTCGCCGCCGGCGGTCGACTGGGGCCTCGCCGAGCGCATCGCTTGCCGGGTCGCGGGCCGTGAGCCGCTCGCCGTCTCCTACCTCGGCGGTTCCCTGCACGACGACTTCGCCCTGGTGACTGCGGAGGCCGAGGCCGCGGTGAGCGCGCTGACCGGTCTGCATCCGTCCAGCTCGGCGGTCGCGGCGGTAGTCGATCGCGGCGGATGGGTGAGCGCGAACGTCGCCTCGATGCAGCGCCTGCTCGACCCGCTGACGCGACGGATGGGTGAGCGGATGGCTCGCAGCCCGGTGGCGCCGATCGGGCGTCGGGTGGCGGCGGCGGAGCTGGGGTTCCTGCTGGGATACGTCGCACAACGCGTGCTCGGCCAGTACGACCTGATGGTCGGTGACGGTCCGTCCGACGACGCGGTCTACTACGTCGGCCCCAACGTGCTCGTGCTCGAGAAGCGCTTCGCCTTCCGCCCTCGCGACTTCCGGCGCTGGATCGCACTTCACGAGGTGACCCACCGCGCGCAGTTCACGGGCGTTCCGTGGCTGCGCGACTACTTCCTCGCCCAGGTGGGTCAGCTCCTCGAGGGTGTGGAGCCCGACCTGCGCCGGGTGCTGGGCGCAGTCACCCGCGCCCTCGACGAGGCGCGCCATGGGCGGAACCCGCTCGACGACGGGGGAGTCGTGTCGCTGTTCGCGTCGGCCGAACAGCGGGTCGTGCTCGAGCGAGTGCAGGCGCTGATGTCCCTGCTCGAAGGGCACGGCAACGCCGTGATGAACCGTCTCGGCGCGGACCTCGTCGACGGGCAGGAGCGCATGGCGCGCGTGCTGCACGCCCGCCGCCACGCGCGGGGCGCCGTCGCGCTGGTGCACCGAATGATCGGGCTTGACCTGAAGATGCGCCAGTACGAGGTGGGTGAGGCGTTCGTCGACGCGGTCGACCGCCTCGCCGGGTTCGGCGCGCTCGACGCAGCCTGGCGTGGGCCCGAGTGGCTGCCGACGCTCGGCGAGCTCGAAGACCCGGTGGCCTGGCTTGTCCGGGTCGACGCTCGCGTCGCCGGCTAGCGCGCGATGGCGGTCGTCCTCGTCGTCGACGACGAACCCGACATCCTCAGGTTGATGCGGATCAACCTCGAGTCGGCGGGTCATCGCGTGTTCACCGCGGCTGGTGGGGTCGAAGCGCTCGACGTGCTCCGGGACGCGGTCCCTGACGCCGTGTTCCTCGTCACCGCGATGCTCGACGACGAGCAGCGGTTCCGAGGCGGCATCGAGGGCGCGCTGCGCTACATCACCAAGCCCTTCGAGCCCGACGAGCTCGGACGCGCGCTCGACCCTGAAGAGCTGCCCGAGCCCGAACAGCGCCGTCGCGTCCAGGCGACGGCGCTCGAGGCGCTCGCTTGCGCCGAGAGGGGCGCGCCCGACGACGGGTCGGCGCCGCGTGTACGACTCACGCGACTCGAGCAGGCGCCGACCGTCGCGGCTGCTCGAGTCGCGCTTCGTGACGCACGCGAGCGGGTGAAGGACCTCACGCCCAACCAGCGCGGGCTCCTCAAGCTGCTCGCAGACGGTTCCTCGGTCACCGGGGTCGCACAGCGGCTCGGCACCTGTCGTAGCAACGCCTACTCCGGGCTGCGACGTATCGGGCGCAGGGTCGAGCGCAAGGGGATCAACCAGCTGCTGGCGGTGCTCCGGCAGGGTGAGCTCCGGGGGCCGCGGCCGTGAGCGCGTCCGGACCCGCCGGCATCGACTGGGCCGGGATCGTCGCGCCGGTCGTCGTTGCCTGCTCCGGCGGTGCCGACTCCCTCGGACTGCTGGTCGCCGCGTGCGAGGTCATGCTGGAGCCGATCGCCGTCCACGTCGATCACGGGATCCGTCCCGGCAGCGAGCGAGAGGCGGATCGCGTGCACGCCGCCGCCGCGAGGCTCGGAGCGCGCAGTCACGCGGTGCGCGCCCCCGTCGCCCCCGGATCCAACCTGGAGGCGCGTGCTCGCGACGCGCGCTACACCGTTTTGGAGCAGGCACGTATCGAGCTCGACGCGACGGCGGTGCTGGTCGCGCACACCGCCGACGACCAGGCCGAGACCGTGCTTCTGAACCTGCTCCGGGGCGCGGCCGCCACCGGCCTCGCGGGCATGCCGGCCCGTCGGGGTCCGGTGGTGCGGCCGGCGCTCGGGGTCCGACGGACCGAACTGCGCGCGCTTGCCGCGGAGCGCGGGATCGTCGCGTTCGAGGATCCGTCCAACACAGACCTCACCCACCGACGGAATTGGGTGCGCCACGAGGTGCTGCCCCGGCTGACAGCCGGCGCGGCGCGTGATCTCGTGCCCGTGCTCACCCGCCAGGCCTCGGTGCTGCGGGCCGAGTCCGAGCTTCTCGACGAGCTGGCCGACGCGCTGCTCGAGGCCGCGGGCGGTCAGGCCCCGTCGGCACGCGTGCTTGCCGACGCGCATCCTGCGTTGGCTCGCCGGGCGGTTCGCCGCTGGCTCGGTCATCCTCCGCCCTCGCTGTCCGAGGTGGAGCGGGTCCTCGCGATCGCCCGCAACGAACGCCGCGCCACCGAGCTCGCGGGCGGCCGTCGGGTCTGCCGACGGGCCGGTGTCCTCCATCAGGAAGTACCGTGGCGCCCGTGACCGGAGCGGAGCGCGATCCAGCCCTCGGTCCGGTCGTGGTCCCGGCCGACGAGCTCCAGGCCCGCATCAGCACGCTCGGCAAGGAGATCACCGCAGACTACGAAGGCCGGCCGCCGCTGCTCGTCGGGGTGTTGAAGGGCGCGTTCATGTTCATGAGCGATCTCGCCCGGGCCATCGACCTCCCGGTGGAGTTCGACTTCATGGCGGTGTCGTCGTACGGGTCGGCGACGCGCACGAGTGGCGTGGTGCGCATCATCAAGGACCTCGACCTCGACCTCACCGACCGGCACGTGATCATCGTGGAGGACATCGTCGATTCCGGACTCACGCTCGCCTACTTGCGCCGCAATCTCGCCCATCGCGGCCCGGCCTCCCTGGAGGTGTGCGCCCTGCTGCTCAAGGAGGGCCTCCAGAAGTCGGATCCCGACATCCGCTACGTCGGCTTCCGCATCCCGCCGGAGTTCGTGGTGGGCTACGGCCTCGATGTCGCCGAGCGATACAGGAACCTCGCCGACGTGGTCCGCTACGTCGGCAGCTAGCCTGGTTCCCCGATCCGCAGTTGGCGGTACCTATGACCAAGCGACGTCGCTTCATTCTCATCGGCATCCTGGCCGCCCTCGTCGTCGGCTTCCTCGCCTTTCGCGCCCTCGATCTCGGTCCGTCGCGCGAGACGCTCGATCTCACTGCCTTCGAGGACCGCCTCGCGGACGGAGAGGTCGCGTCGGTGACGCTCTTCGACCGGGACCACTGGATCGACGGCGAGCTCCGTGACGGCACGCGCTACGAGGTGCACTTCCCCGAGCAGTACACCGACGAGCTCACGCGCAAGATCCGCGCCGCGGGTGTGCGCGACTTCGACGTCGACGGACAACAGCAGAGCGCGTGGGTCGATCTCCTGATCAGGCTCCTCCCGGTCCTCCTGGTGGTCGGTGTCCTGTTCTTCTTCCTCAGCCGGTCCCAGGGCGGTGGGCCCGGCGTGTTCGGGATAAGTCGCTCACGCGCCAAGCCGATCGGGAAGGACCAGCCGACCGTCACCTTTTCCGACGTCGCCGGTCTCGACGAGGCCGTGGAGGAGCTCCAGGAGATCAAGGACTTCCTTGCCGACCCGGAGCGCTTCGAGCGGATGGGGGCCCGGATCCCGAAAGGCGTGCTGCTCTACGGGCCGCCGGGGACCGGCAAGACGCTCCTGGCGAAGGCCGTTGCCGGCGAGGCCGCCGTGCCCTTCTTCTCGATCAGCGGCTCGGACTTCGTGGAGATGTTCGTCGGTGTCGGCGCGTCGCGTGTGCGCGACCTGTTCGACAAGGCGAAGACCGCCGCCCCCGCGATCGTCTTCGTCGACGAGATCGACGCCGTCGGCCGTCACCGGGGGGCAGGGCTCGGCGGTGGGCACGACGAGCGGGAGCAGACGCTCAACCAGCTGCTCGTCGAGATGGACGGCTTCGACGCCAAGGCGGGCGTGATCCTCCTCGCGTCCACCAACCGTCCCGACATCCTCGATCCCGCCCTGTTGCGCCCGGGCCGCTTCGACCGCCAGATCGTGGTGGACCGTCCGGACTTCGAGGGTCGCAAGAAGATCCTCGAGGTGCACGCTCGCAACAAGGCGATCACCGAGGGTGTCGACCTCGAGGTCATCGCGCGGCGTACCACCGGGTTCACCGGCGCCGACCTCGCCAACCTGATGAACGAGGCCGCGCTGCTCGCCGCGCGTCGCGATCTCGAGCACATCGGGTTGCCCCAGCTCGAGGAGGCGATCGACCGCGTGGTCGCCGGGCCGGAACGCCGCAGCCGGCTGATCTCACCGACCGAGCGGCGGGTGATTGCATACCACGAGAGCGGGCACGCGCTGGTGAGTCATGCGCTGCCGGATACCGACCCGGTGCACAAGGTCTCGATCATTCCGAGGGGGAGAGCGCTCGGCTACACCCTGACGCTCCCGACCGAGGACCGATTCCTCGTGCGGCGCAGCGAGCTGGTCAACGAGCTCGCCATGCTGCTCGGTGGTCGATCGGCCGAGGAGCTGATCTTCGCCGACCCCACCACGGGCGCGCAGAACGACATCGAGCGGGCAACCACCATCGCTCGTCAGATGGTGACCGAGTTCGGCATGAGCGACATACTCGGCCCGATGCGGTTCGGCACCCCGAAGGGTGAGGTGTTCCTCGGGCGCGACTTCAACTCCATGCCCGACTACTCCGAGAAGATCGCCGCCGACATCGACGCGGAGGTGCGCGGGCTCATCGATCGCGCCCACGACGCCGCGCGCGGGATCCTCACCGAGAACCGCGGGGCGCTCGACGCCCTCGTCGAGATGCTCATGGTGCACGAGACGTTGGAGGCCGACCAGGTGATCGAGGTGCTCGACGGCGTCGCGCCATGGAGAGGAGCGGCCGAGACCGGCTCGACACGGCCGTCTGCCGCGGCGACCTCGGATCAGACCTCCAGCAGGAGATTCCGACCGTGACCGACGGCAACACGCTGCACGCGGTCCCGGAACCCTCGGAGCGTGTCGACCGAGACCGGATCGAGCGGGCGGTGCGCGAGATCCTCGCCGCGATCGGGGAGGATCCCGAGCGCGACGGGCTCGTGCGCACGCCGGCGCGGGTGGCGGCGATGTACGAGGAGGTCTTCGCGGGCCTGTACGACGACCCGTCCCAGCACCTCACCGTCACGTTCGAGGCCGACCACGACGAGATGGTCATGGTCCGCGACATCGCGCTGTTCAGCTTGTGTGAACATCACCTCGTGCCCTTCCACGGGATGGCGCACGTCGCGTACATCCCCGGCGACGACGGTCGGATCACCGGGCTCTCGAAGATCGCGCGCCTGGTCGACGGCTTCGCCCGCCGCCCCCAGGTCCAGGAGCGGCTCACCTCCCAGATCGCGGACGCTTTGGTCGAGGTGCTCAACCCGAAAGGCGTGTTCGTCGTGATCGAGTGCGAGCACCTCTGCATGTCGATGCGGGGGGTGCGCAAGCCCGGTTCGCTGACGGTCACGTCGGCCGTGCGGGGCCTGTTCAAGGACAATCCCGCGACCCGGGCCGAGGCGATGTCGCTCATCGGCCACCCTGGCAACCGTCTCTGAAGCGCCAGTCCGCGTCGGCGTTCGTGCCAGGTAGGGTGCTGGGCCTGATGTTCGACTGGAAGCAGGTTCGGGGCAGGGTGATGGGCGTCGTCAACGTCACGCCCGACTCGTTCTCCGACGGTGGGCGCTACCTGGAGCCCGAGGCCGCGGCGGCCCACGGGCTCGAGCTGGCGGCCCAGGGGGCGGCGGTGCTCGATGTCGGCGGCGAGTCCACCCGACCCGGCGCGGCACCGGTGGACGCGGCCGAGGAGACCCGGCGCGTCGTGCCCGTGGTTCGCGAGCTTGCCGAACGGACCGCGGTGCCGATCAGCGTCGACACGACCAAGGCCGAGGTCGCCGCGGCGGCGCTCGAGGCCGGCGCGGCGATCGTCAACGATGTGTCGGCCGGTCGGCTCGACCCGGCGGTCCTCTCGGTGGTGGCGGACGCGGGAGCCGGCTACGTGGTGATGCACATGCTGGGTGAGCCCCGCACGATGCAGGACGACCCTTGCTACGGCGACGTCGTGCGTGAGGTCGGCGACTTCCTCTGCACTCGGCTCGCCGCGGCACGCGGGGCGGGTATCGCGCCCGAGTCGCTCATGGCGGATCCCGGGATCGGGTTTGGCAAGACCGTCGACCACAACCTCGCGTTGTTGGCCCACCTGGGTGAGCTCGTGGCGCGCGTGCGCGTCCCGGTCCTGGTCGGGACGTCGCGCAAGCGGTTCCTCGGCGCGCTCACCGGGGTCGACGATGCCACAGCCCGTGACGATGCCACCCTTCCGACCGTGGTGTGGTCGCTGGAGCGCGGCGCGGCGATGGTGCGGGTCCACGACGTCGGCCGGGCCGTGCACGCGGCGACCGTGCTCGACGCGCTGCGCGCGGCCGAGCCACGCGCCGTCGGGGCCGTCGCATGACCGCGCTGAGGGGTCGCTGGGCACAGGGCCTCGAGCCGCGCTTCTTCTGCTGGGTGGTGAAGGATCGCTTCGCGATCTCCGAGCGTCCGGGCGGCTTCGCGCGCAGCCACCGCAAGGTCCGTCGCCAGGAGGAGCTCATCTGGCTGGCGCAGAAGGACTTCACGCGGGTGATCTCGCTGCTCAACTCGCCCCACAACCTCCGTGCCTATGAGGACGCAGGCATCGCCTGCGAGCAGGTGCCGCTCGGGCGCCACGACGAGCTGGGCGAGCGTCTGCCACTCATCTACGAGTCGATCGCGCGCCGTCTCGACGTTCCCTGCGAGAAGATCCTCGTGCATCACGAAGAGTTCGGTGAGCGCCTCTTCGGGGTCGTGGGCGGGTATCTGCTGTACGCCGGTCTGGTGTCCGAAGGCCCGCACGCGATCCTCCTCGCCGAGCGCCTCACCGGTCGCGAGCTCGGTTCGGTCGGCCGCGAGATCGTCGCCATCACTGTCGAGGAGGGGATCAGCCGTCCGCCGCGCTCCGGAGCGGAGGGGTAGTGGGCTCGATCCTCATCAGCGGGGTGCGTGCGCTGGGCGTGCACGGAGTGCTCCCCGAGGAGCAGACGCGCCCGCAGCCGTTCGAGGTCGACGTGGAGCTAGAGGTCGACCTGGAAGCCGCCGGTTCGAGCGACCGGCTCGACGACACGGTCGACTACGCGGCGGTGTCCGAGGCGATCGGGCATGTCGTCGCCAACGAGCAGTACCAACTCCTGGAACGGCTGGCGACGCGCATCGGCGAGGTCTGTGGCACGGACGAGCGCGTGAGATCGGTGACGGTCACGGTGCGCAAGCTCCACCCGCCGGTGCGGGCGATGCTCGAGCACATCGCTGTCCGACTCACGGTGTAGCAATCGGCCGCCACCACCCCCACACCATTCCCCCGCTTGTTCGTTCAGGAGCGGTATGCGCGCATTCGTCAACAATCTCGGCAATGGCGGGGGGATAATGCGGTGAGCGGGACGTGGTGCTTTCTGGGGATCGGGTCGAATCTCGGTGACCGGCTCGGGCACCTCCAGCACGCGCTCGACGCGCTGGCGGCCGAGCCGCGGATCCGGGTGGTCGCGGTCTCGCCCGTGTACGAGACCGAGCCGGTCGGAGGTCCCCCCCAAGGCGACTTCCTGAACGCCGTGGTGGAGATCGAGACCGATCTGGCACCTCATGAGCTCTTGCACGTGACCCAGCTCCTCGAGCAGGCTGCGCTTCGGGTGCGGGAGGAGCGCTGGGGCCCACGCACGCTCGACGTCGACATCCTCGTCTACGGAGAGGAGCGCGTGTCCGAGCCCGACCTGGAGATCCCCCACCCGCGCATGGCCGAGCGGTCGTTCGTGCTCGCCCCGCTGCACGACCTCGCCCCCGACCACGTCAGGGCGCCCGAGGGGGGCTGGACCGGGGTTCGCCGGGCGGCGGTAGCATTGCGGGTCCCTTGATCCAGTCCGGACCTGCGAGGCCGGAACCGCGAAGGGTGGACCATCGTGGGAGACGAAGCGGGCGCACTCGCGCTCGTCGGACCCGGCCGAGCGGGCGTCGCCGTCGCGGCCGCGCTCGTCACCGCGGGCTGGCGGGTCGTCGGTGTCGCCGGTCGCTCCCCCGATGCCCCGTCCACACGCGCGGCCGGGGTGTCCCTCGAGGCCCCGCCGGTGCCAGTCGCGCAGGCTGCTGCCGGCGCCGACGTGGTGCTGGTCGCGACCCCTGACGCCGCGATCGCGCAGGTCGTGGCGGCGATCGCGCCCGCCGTGTCCGCCTCTACCCTCGTCGTGCACCTGTCCGGCTCCCTGGGTCTCGACGTGCTCGCCCCGGTAGCTGCGGCCGGCGGGCGCGCCGGCGCGCTGCATCCGCTCCAGTCGTTGCCTTCGAGCGGGCTCGGCCTCTCGCGTCTACGGGGGTCGTGGTGCGCGGTCGCCGGCGATCCGCAGGTGTACGACCTCGCGGCCGCGATGGGCATGCATCCGATGGCGCTCGCCGACGCGGATCGTGTGCGGTACCACGCCGCCGCGTGCGTGGCGTCGAATCATCTCGTCGCGCTCCTCGCCCAGGTCGAGCGGCTCGCTCCCGTGCCGCTCGAGGCCTACTTGCCGCTCGTGCGCGCCACCGTCGAGAACGTCGCCGAGCTCGGCCCGGCGGGAGCCCTGACCGGTCCGGTGGCGCGCGGCGACGTGGAGACCGTGCGAGCCCATCTCGCCGTGCTCCCAGAGAAGGAACGTGACGCCTACCGGGCGCTTGCACGCGAAGCCGTGCACCTCGCGGGCAACGCCCGGTCCGCGATGCTCGAGGTGCTCGCGTGAAGGTCGTCGAGCACGTCGCGGAGCTGCGCGAGCACTGCGAGTCGGCGCGCCGTGCAGGTCATCGCGTCGGGCTCGTGCCGACGATGGGATACTTCCACGCCGGTCACCGTTCGCTGATGCGGGCCGCGCGTGCCCACGACGATTTCGTGGTGGTGACGCTGTTCGTCAACCCGACCCAGTTCGGACCGAACGAGGACCTGTCCGCCTACCCACGCGACCTCGCCGCCGACGTCTCCGTGGCCATCGAGGCCGGCGTAGACATCCTGTTCGCTCCCTCGGTCGACGAGATGGATCCGGGGGGTCCACCGCGCACCAAGGTGCACGTCGCCGAGCTGACCGAGGGCATGTGTGGCGCGGCGCGCCCCACGCACTTCGACGGTGTCACCACGGTGGTCGCGAAGCTGTTCTCGATCGTCGGTCCATGTCGCGCGTACTTCGGTCGCAAGGACTACCAGCAGCTTGCCGTGGTTCGCCGGATGACTCAGGACCTGAACCTGCCCGTCGAGGTGGTCGGCTGCCCGCTGGTTCGCGAGCCCGACGGGCTCGCGATGTCGAGTCGGAACGCCTACCTCACTGCCGACGAGCGGGCAGTGGCTCCCGCGCTCTTCGCCGCGCTGGTCGACGCGGTCGCAACGGTGCGCGCCGGTGAGCGTGACGCCCGAGCCGTCGAGCGGAGGGTTGCCGACGCGCTCGCGCACAGGCGGGAGATCGCGCTCGAGTACGTCGAGCTGCGCGGCGCCGCGAGCCTCGAGCCGTTGACTCGGGTTGACGGGGAGGTCGTGCTCGCGGTTGCCGGTCGGCTCGGGCGCGCCCGTCTGATCGACAACGTCGTGATCCAGGTGGTCGACGGGCGCGTCGACGCCGACCTGGGAGTCGAAGTAGGAGCAGATGAGGTCCTCGATGCGTAGGACGATGATGAAGTCGAGGATCCATCGCGCCACGGTGACCGGTGCCGACCTGAGCTACGTCGGCTCGATCCCCCTCGATCCCGAGCCGACGGCATTGGCCGACGTGCTCGAGCACGAGCAGGTCCACGTGCTCGACATCGACAACGCTGCCCGGTTCGAGACGTGCGCGATCCCCGGCGTCGGTGGGCCGGGTCAGGTCGTGCTGATCGGGGCCGCCGCCCGGCTCGTGCAGCCGGGCGACAAGGTGATCGTGATCACCTACGCCCAGTACGAGGACGCCGAGCTCGCCGGCTTCGCACCCCGGGTCGTGCGCGTCGACGCGGCGAACCGTCCGGTCGCTCTCGGCACCGAGACACTCGACCGCGAGCGCCACGGCCTGGCCTCCTAGGCTCTCTCCATGGCCGACCTCCTCGTGCTGGGCAGCGGCATCGCGGGGTGCGCTGCCGCGATCCACGCCGCCCAGCGCGGCCTGTCGGTGATCCTCTGCACCAAGGGCGAGATGGCCCATTCCGCGACCCGGTACGCCCAGGGGGGCGTCGCCGCCGCGCTGGAGTCGCCCGACTCCGTGGAGCTCCACCTGTCCGACACGCTCGCGGCGGGGGCCGGGCTCTGCGACACCGACGCAGTCAGGGTGCTGGTGAGCGAGGGACCCGAGCGCGTGCGGGAGCTCATCGCGCTCGGCGCCCGCTTCGACCTGGAAGACGGTGCGCTCGCGCGGGCGCGTGAGGGAGGGCACTCCCTCGCCCGGGTCGTCCATGCCGGTGGCGATGCCACAGGCGCCGAGATCGAGCGCGCCCTGGGCAGCGGCGTACGTGCCCTCGACGGCGTCGACGTGCGAGAGGGTTGGTTCAGCGTCGACCTGCTCGTCGAAGGCGGCCGCTGCGTGGGCGTGCAGGCGCTCGAGCCCTCCGGGGAGCTCCGCGAGGTGCGCGCCGCGCACACGCTGCTCGCCACTGGCGGTGCAGGCCAGCTGTATGCCGTCACCACCAATCCCGCCGTCTCCACCGGTGACGGCATCGCGATGTCGCTTCGTGCCGGTGCGGCCGTTGCCGACGTGGAGTTCATGCAGTTCCATCCGACCGCGCTCGACACTGCGACGATGCCGCGCCCCTTGCTCTCGGAGGCGCTGCGCGGCGACGGCGCAGTCCTACGTGACGCGGCGGGCGAAGCGTTCATGGCCGGTGAGCACCCGCTGGCCGACCTCGCGCCGCGTGACGTCGTTGCCCGCGCGATAACCCGACGGATCTTGGAGTGCCGTGAGCCGCACATGTGGCTCGACTGCACGGCGATCGACGACTTCTCGCGGCGGTTTCCCACCATCTCGGCGTCGGCCCGCGCGGTCGGCCTCGATCCCGGCCGCGACTTCCTCCCGGTAGCGCCGGCCGCCCACTACCTCTCCGGTGGGGTGTGCACCGACCTCGACGGGGCGGCCACCCTGCCCGCTCTCTGGGCGTGTGGGGAGACGGCGTGCTCGGGAGTGCACGGCGCGAACCGGCTGGCCAGCAACTCGCTTCTTGACGGGCTCGTGTTCGCGCCCCGAGTAGTCGAGGCGATCGCCGCCGGTCGCGAGGGACCCCGGCGGACCGGGGTGCTGCGCTCGGGCTGGCCCGCGGCAGTGCCGGCCCCGGTTGCCGCAGCGCGCGCCGCGGCCGCCACTGGCGCGCGGCCGGAGCAGCTCCGGGCGCGGCTGGCGGCCTCAATGACCGCGAACGCGGGCGTCTTGCGCGACCGCGCGAGCCTCGAGCGGGCGGCACGCGACATGGCCGACCTCGAAGCCGAGGCCTCGGGCTTCGACCACCGGGAGCCCGGAGCCTGGGAGGTCCGCAACCTCTTGGCCGTCGCGGCCTCGCTCGTCGGCGCCGCGTCCGCTCGCGAGGAGTCGCGCGGCACCCACGCTCGACTCGACTTTCCCCGGACCGAGGCCGGGATGCTGGGCCGCTTCTTCCTCACGGGCGGCGATGTCTCGTTCGTTCCGCTCGCCGCTGAGGTGAGGGCGTGAACGCCACCTTCGACTTCGACCCGCCCGTCGGTGTCGTGCGTGACGTCGTCGCGCGCGCACTGGCCGAGGACTTCGGGCTGCTCGGCGACCTCACGTCGATCGCGGTGATCGCCGAGGACGCGCAGGCCCGCGGTCGGATCGTGGCCCGGAGCGAGGGCGTCCTCGCAGGCACGGCGGCCGCGGCCGAGGTGTTCCGTCAGGTCGACCCGGAGCTCGGGTTCGACTGGGAGATCGGCGACGGCGTCGAGCTCGCGCCCGGACAGGTCGTGGGCACGGTCGCGGGACCGCTGCGGTCGGTCCTGGGTGCCGAACGCAGCGCGCTCAACCTCCTGGCACACTGCTCCGGGGTGGCCACGCTCACCCGCCGGTTCGTCCGCGCCGCGCACGGCAAGTCGCGCATCCGTGACACGCGCAAGACCCTTGCGGGTCTCCGGGCGCTCGAGAAGGCCGCGGTGCGGGCCGGTGGCGGGTTCAACCATCGCGAGTCGCTCTCCGACGCGGTGCTGATCAAGGACAACCATCTCGTGGGCCTCGAGGTCGTCACGGCAGTGCAGCGCGCCCGCGCGCGCTGGCCGGGACGGGTTGTCGAGGTCGAGTGCGACACCCTCGAGCAGGTGCGCGAGGCCGTGGCCGCCGGCGCCGACCTCGTGCTGCTCGACAACATGACGCCGACACAGGTCGCGGAGGCGATCGCGATCTCCGGTGGCTTGCCGTTCGAGGTCTCGGGCGGCGTGACGATCGAGACGGTCGGCGCGTACGCCGAGACCGGTGTCGACTACATCTCGGTGGGGGCGATCACGCACTCCGCGCCCGCGCTCGACCTCGCCTTGGACCTGGACCGCGTCTGATGTTGCTCGCGATCGACACCGGCAACACCCAGACGGTAATCGGCCTCTTCGACGACACCGAGCTCGCGGACCACTGGCGCATCGCGACGGTGGCGTCGCGCACCTCCGACGAGCTCGCGCTCATGATCCAGCAGTTCCTCGGGTTCCACGGCTTCTCGTTCGACGCGCAAGTCACCGGGGTCGCGATCTGCTCCGGTGTGCCAAGCGTCACCGCCGCGTTGCGGGAGATGACGGTGCGCTACTTCGGGTTCGAGGCGCTCGTGCTCGAGCCCGGGGTGCGCACCGGGATGCCGGTGCTCTACGACAACCCGAAGGAGGTCGGGCCCGACCGCATCGCCGACGCGATCGGCGCCTACGACCTCTACGGCGGGCCGACGATCGTCGTCGACTTCGGCACTGCCAACACCGTGGAGGCGGTCAGCGCCAAGGGCGAGTATCTCGGTGGCGCGATCTTCCCCGGTGTCGAGATCTCGCTCGACGCGTTGTTCGGCCGAGCCGCGGCGTTGCGCCGGGTCGAGCTCGTGTCGCCCCGCAACGTGATCGGCAAGTCGACCATCGAGTCGATCCAGTCGGGGGTGATCTACGGGTTCAGCGGTCAGATCGACGCCATCGTCGACCGGTTCCGAGCCGAGCTCGGGGAGTGCACCGTGGTGGCCACTGGCGGGCTGGCCGAGCTGATCATGCCGTTCTCCCGTACCATTCAGCACCACGAGCCCTGGCTGACGCTGCACGGTCTGCGAATCGTTTACGAGCGGAACCGACCCTGAGGAAACGGCGAGAGGGTCCAGGAGGCGCTGGCGCCGGTCGGTGACCGGACCCGCAACGACGGGCGCCGGAGCCGACCATCGAAGGAGGTCCAACCGATGCGGGTGCTGGTGACGGGGATGGGTGGAGAGCTCGGGACCCGCGTCGCGCAGCTGCTCGAGGAGCGCAGCGAGGTCGACGAGATCGTCGGCGTCGACTTCGTCCCGCCTCGGCGCCGCCTTCGTCGCAGCGAGTTCCGCCGGATCGACCCACGTGAGAGGGGAAAGCTGGCCGACTTCGTCGCCGAGGTCGCACCCGACGCGGTGGCGCACTTCGGCGTGTACGAGCCCGGCTCGCGCCTCGACCCGCGCCTCGCGGCGGTGTACTCGCACCGCTGTACGATTGCCGCGCTGGGCGCCGCGGCGCGCACCGGTCGGCTCCGCGCTGTCGCGCTGCGTTCGGGACTCGAGGTCTACGGGCGTGGCCGTGGCCGGCCCGGCGTCCCCGACGAGGACGCGCCGGTCGCCCCGTCGAGCCCCTACGGGCGCACGTGCCTCGACGTGGAGGCGCTCGCGACCGATCTCGGACGTCGCCACGAGATCCCGGTCGCGGCGCTGCGGATGGCGCCGGTCGCGGGATCGCACGTGCCCTCACCGCTGGGGCGGGTGCTGCGGCTGCCCCTGGTGCCGGTTCCTGCGCTTGCCGACCCCGCCTTCCAGCTGCTGCACCAAGAGGATGCGGCGCGAGGGATGGTCGAGGCGTTGCTGCGCGGGTTCGACGGCCCGTTGAACCTCGTTGGCCCCGGCGCGGCGAGCGTGTGGCAGGCGGTGCGGCTCGGCGGGCGGGTGCCCATGCCGGTGCTCGGTCCGGGTTGGCGGCTGGCGCGACGGGCTGCGGAGCTCGCCGGTGCGCCGGTGCCGCCGCACCTGATGGAGCTGCTCACGAAGGGGAGGACCGGCGACGGGTCTCGGGCCGTCGAGGCGCTCGGGCTGGTGGGCATGCGTCCCACCCAGGACGTGTGCGCAGAGCTGTTCGAGTGGGCGACCGTCACACCGTTGCGCAACCCGAGCCCGCTCGCGGTGGTGGCCGACGGAGGACGGCGGTGAGCGCGAGCGTGACCTCGCTGCCGGTGTACGGCGTCGACCCCGACCGCACCCAGCACACCGACCTCGGCACGGTGGTGCGACGCAGGGTGGACGGCTGCTACCCGATCGACCCGTTCGGGGCCGACCCGCAGTTCCAGGACCTCGTCGCACCGCTGCTTCTGGCCTCGGTGCGGGTGCGCGTCGAGCACGCCGATCGGCTGCCGCGCTCGGGCCCGGCCCTGCTCGTCGCGAACCGGGGTCTCGGCGTGGTCGAGCCGACAGCGCTCGCGATCGCGTTGCGGATCGAGGTCGGCCGCCGCCTGCGAGTGGTGGGCGCTCCCGACGTCCCCGTGCTGGGCGACCTCATGCGCAAGCTCGGCGGCGTGATGGCCTACCCCGGCGACGTCGCCGCGCTCCTGCGGGCCGGCCACGTGGCCGCGGTCCCGCTCGGCTCCACCTGGCTGCGCACCGCGGGCGGGACCACGCCGCTGCCGCTCCTCGTGCCCGCGCTCGGGTTCGGGGTGATCCCGGTCGCCGTCACCCCCGGTGGGCCGCTGGGTCTGCCGCTGCGGCCCTGGCGGGTCGTGGTGGGCGAGCCGCTGGCGTCGCGGGCCGGCCCGGGGTCTCGCGACCCGCTCGCGGCCGCGGAGCTGGCCGAGGCCGCCCGCGAGGCGGTCGACGCCCTGCTCCGGGCCTGAGCGGAGCCCCGTTAGGCTGGTTCGGACGCGGGCCATCGCTCGCGACGCTGATGGGAGTGGCCGTGCCCGAGGTCGTCGCCGACGACGGCGTGACGATCCACTACGAAGCCTTCGGGCGGCGGGATGCTCCGCCCCTGCTCATGATCCACGGTCTGGGCACCGACGCCCGCGGCTGGGCGCTGCAACGGCTGGCGTTCGGGCGCCGCTACCGCTGCGTCGCGCCCGACAACCGGGGAGTCGGGCGCACCGGTCCCGTAGCGGGCCCGTACTCGCTGGAGCGGATGGCCCTCGACGCGCTCGCCGTGCTCGATGCCGAGGGGATCGATCGGGCCCACGTGATGGGGGCGTCGATGGGCGGCGTCATCGCGCAGATCGTGGCGGTCCTGCACCCGCACCGCACTCGAGGGCTCGTGCTGGCCTGCACCGCGTGCCGGCACCACGAGTGGCGCCGCGAGCTGCTCCAGGAGTGGTCGGACGCGGTCGCGTCGGGCGGGATCGGGGCGCTGGGCGACGAGGCGCTCGCTTGGCTGGTGGGTCCCCGGCTCCGGCGGCGCTTCGGGATCTGGCTCAACCTGGGTGCCCGGATCGTCTTGCAGCAGAAGCCCGAGGCGTTCGTCGGGCAGGTCGCGGCGATCCTCGACGCGCCCGACGAGCTCCGCCTCGAGCTGGTGAACATGACGGCACCGACGCTGGTCATCACCGGGTCCCAGGACTCCCTCACGCCGGTGGGGGACGCCGAGGAGCTCGAGGAGCTCATCCCGCACGCCCGACTCGAGGTGCTGTGCGGCGCGGCACACGGCCTGATGGTGGAGGCGCCCAACGCGTTCAACCAGGCGGTGCTGGGGTTCTTGTCCGAGGTGGACGCTCTCGAGGCCGCGATCGAGGAGCACGACACGGCCGAGTCCGCCTAGGCGCGCCGGGGAATCCGTGACCGGCCGCTTGCGGCGGGGCTCCCCCCGAGGTGGCCGTTGAGCATCCCCACCGATCATGAGCTCGTGCTCGCCGCTCGCGACGGCGACGAGGCGGCGTTCGGCGTGATCTACGACCGGTATTTGGACCGCGTGCTCGGCCTGTGCCTCACAGTGGTGCGCGACCGGCGCGACGCCGAGGCCGCGCTCCACGACACGTTCCTCACCAGATGGCAGCGGCTGGGCCAGCTTCGTGGGCCCCATCGGCTTCGCCCGTGGCTGTTCGCGATCGCATGGCACCGGGCGATGCGACTGGGCCGGCGCGCGGCTTGAGCAGTCCCACGGTGATCTCCCTTTGATGCTTCGAGGGAGATTCGTCGCATGGGCAGGCGTCCGTGAGAAAAGTCAGCGGTCGCGGGTGACCAGGGTCTCGACCAGTCGGCCGAGGCGCGCGGTGACCTCGGCGTCGAGCCCGGTCGCGCCGCCGAGCGCCTTGTCGGCGAGCGCGGCCTGCTCTCGCGCCGCGTCGAGCGCCGCGTCGAGAGCGCCGTCGGAGGTGGCGAGCCGGCGCGCCTCGGCCATCTGGGCGTTGTCGAGCTTGCGGCCGAGTACCTCGCGCAACGCCGGCTCGCGCTCGATCGCGTAGATCACCGGCAGCGTGTAGACGCCTTCGACGAGGTCGTTGCCCGCGGGCTTGCCGAGCGACTCCTCGGTGCCGGTCACGTCGAGGACGTCGTCGACGATCTGGAAGCAGGTGCCGAGGCGATGGCCGAAGTCGGTGAGCGCGTCGAGGGTCGCGCCGTCGACCTTCGAAACCATCCCGCCGATGCGACACGCGGTCCCGAAGAGTGACGCGGTCTTGCCGTCGATAGCGGAGAAGTAGAGGTCCTCGCTGCGGTCGACGTCGAAGAGGTGCTGCAGCTCGAGCACCTGTCCGCGGCACAGCTCGCCGATCGTCGCCGCGAGCAATGCAGCCACGTCCGCACCGAGCGACGCGGCGAGCTCCGAGGCGCGCGCCAGCAAGTAGTCGCCGACGAGGATCGCCACGATGTTCGACCAGCGCGCGTTGACGCTTGGCACGCCGCGGCGGGTCTCTGCCTCGTCGATCACGTCGTCGTGGTACAGCGAGCCGAGGTGCACGAGCTCCACGGCCACCGCGCCCGTCACCACGTCCTCGGAGACGGGCGCAACGCCACTGGCGGCGTAGGCCGCGCAGACGGTGAGGACGGGGCGCAGGCGCTTGCCGCCGGCCGAGATCAAATGCGCTGCCACGTTGCCGAGGAAGGGGTCCTGAGACCGGACCGACGCCTGGAGCGCCGCCTCCACCCGCTCGAGATCGGCGGCCAGCGGCGCGAGCCCGAGCGCTTGCAGCGGCTGCATTTGCGCAGGGTACGGCGTTGTGCCGACGGACACCAAGCCGGAACGGGAACAACACGCGCCCTGGAAGCGTCGTACCGAAGCCTTTCGGCGTCTTCAGCCGCCGTCTGGAGACGTCGATGCAGAGCGACGGGCGGCGGGGAGCGAGGGATCCCTGCCGATAGGATGGGCGTCCAGCAACGGCGCCTGACGAGAGGCGGAAGCCAGTGTTCGAACGGTTCACCGACCGGGCCCGGCGAGTGGTGGTCCTGGCGCAGGAAGAAGCGCGCCTGCTGAACCACAACTACATCGGCACCGAGCACATCCTGCTGGGGCTGATCCACGAAGGCGAAGGCGTCGCGGCGAAGGCGCTCGAGTCGCTTGGCATCTCACTCGAGGCGGTGCGGGGCCAGGTCGAGGAGATCATCGGCCACGGCGGCTCCGCGCCTTCCGGTCACATCCCGTTCACCCCGCGCGCGAAGAAGGTCCTCGAGCTCTCGCTGCGCGAGGCGCTCCAGCTCGGCCACAACTACATCGGGACCGAGCACATCCTGCTGGGGTTGATCCGCGAGGGCGAGGGCGTCGCTGCCCAGGTGCTCGTGAAGCTCGGCGCCGACCTGTCACGCGTGCGTCAGCAGGTGATCCAGCTCCTGTCCGGCTACGCGGGCGGCAAGGAAGGCGCACCCGCGGGTGCCGTCCAGCCCGCGGAGGGCGGCGGCCCGTCCGGCTCGCTCGTCCTCGACCAGTTCGGCCGCAACCTCACCCAGCTCGCGCGCGACAAGAAGCTCGACCCGGTGATCGGGCGCGAGAAGGAGATCGAGCGGGTGATGCAGGTGCTCTCCCGCCGCACCAAGAACAACCCGGTGCTGATCGGCGAGCCCGGTGTCGGAAAGACCGCGATCGTCGAGGGCCTCGCGTCCGACATCGTGGAAGGCGACGTGCCCGAGACCCTTGAGGGCAAGCAGCTCTACACGCTCGACCTCGGCGCACTGGTGGCCGGTTCCCGCTACCGCGGCGACTTCGAGGAGCGCCTCAAGAAGGTGCTGAAGGAGATCCGCACCCGCGGCGACATCATCCTGTTCATCGACGAGCTGCACACGCTCGTCGGCGCGGGTGCGGCCGAGGGCGCGATCGACGCGGCCAGCATTCTCAAGCCGATGCTGGCCCGCGGCGAGCTCCAGACCATTGGCGCGACCACGCTCGACGAGTACCGCAAGCACCTCGAGAAGGACGCCGCCCTCGAGCGCCGGTTCCAGCCGATCAAGGTCGAGGAGCCGTCGGTCGCTCACACGATCGAGATCCTGAAGGGCCTGCGCGACCGGTACGAGACCCACCACCGCGTCACGATCACCGACCAGGCGATTGTCGCGGCGGCGAACCTCGCCGACCGCTACATCTCCGATCGCCACCTCCCCGACAAGGCGATCGACCTCATCGACGAGGCCGGCTCGCGCCTGCGCATCCGGCGCATGCAGGCGCCGCCCGACTTTCGCGAGCTCGAGGACGAGATCTCGAAGGTCCGCAGGGAGAAGGAAACCGCGATCGAGGGTCAGCAGTTCGAGCGGGCGGCCAGCCTGCGCGACCGCGAGAAGGAGCTTCTCGAGCAGCGCGCGGCGAAGGAGTCCGAGTTCAAGGCCGAGGGCGTCGACTTGTTCAACGAGGTGAACGAGGAGTCGATCGCCGAGGTGCTCGCGATGTGGACCGGGATCCCTGTCTACAAGCTCACCGAGGAGGAGACCGCGAAGCTCCTGCGCATGGAGGACGACCTGCACAAGCGCATCGTCGGCCAGGAGCCCGCGGTGAAGGCCGTCAGCCAGGCGATCCGCCGCACGCGCGCGGGCCTGAAGGACCCGAAGCGTCCGAGCGGCTCGTTCATCTTCCTCGGCCCATCCGGCGTGGGCAAGACCGAGCTGGCCAAGACGCTCGCGGAGTTCCTCTTCGGGGACGAGAGCTCGCTGATCCAGCTCGACATGAGCGAGTACATGGAGAAGCACACCGTGTCGCGCCTGATCGGCTCGCCTCCCGGATACGTCGGCTACGACGAGGGCGGCCAGCTCACCGAGGCGGTTCGGCGCAAGCCCTTCTCCGTGGTGCTCTTCGACGAGATCGAGAAGGCCCACCCTGACGTGTTCAACGCCCTCCTCCAGATCCTCGAGGACGGCCGGCTGACCGACGCGCAGGGCCGCACAGTCGACTGCAAGAACACCGTGATCATCATGACGTCGAACCTCGGCACCGCCGACCTGCGCAAGGCCAATGTGGGTTTTGCGAAGGCCGACGAGGCAGTCACCTACGAGAGGATGAAGGAGAAGGTGACCGAGGAGCTCAAGCGCCACTTCCGGCCCGAATTCCTCAACCGCATCGACGACGTGATCGTGTTCGCGGAGCTGAGCCGGTCCGAGGTCCACGCCATCGTCGACCTGCTGATCAAGCGCGTGCAGACCCAGCTCGAGGGCCAGGGACTCGCGCTCGAGCTCACCGAGGACGCGAAGGACCTGCTCGCGACGAAGGGCTACGTCCCGACGCTCGGGGCCCGGCCGCTGCGCCGAGCGATTCAACGTATGGTCGAGGACTCGCTCTCGGAGCGGATCCTGTGGAAGGAGTTCCAGGCCGGCGAGACGATCATCGTCGACGCGCTCGACGACGAGATCGTGTTTCGCACGATCGAGGGCATCGAGCCCCCGCCGGTCGAGCTCGCGGGCAGCGGCTCCACCGAGTAGCCCTTCCTGGCCGACCGCGCGACCTGCCAGACTGCGCGCCGTGCGCAGGGTGCTCGTCGCCGGGCTGCTGGTGGTCGCACTCGGCGCGTGCCGGGTGGACGCGGTCGTGCAGGTCGACATGCACGAGGACGGCAGCGGGACGCTGAGCGTGCGCCTGAGCCTCGATGCCGATGCCGTGCGGGCCGCGGAGGTCGACGGCGGGACGCTCGAGACCCGGGTGCGCCTCGAGGACCTCGCGGCGGCCGGCTGGCACGTCGGAGGCTGGCGGCGGACGGGCTCCGGGGCGAGCGTGACGCTTCGCCAGGCTTTCGCAACTCCGGAGGAGGCCGGCGACCTCGTCGCCGAGCTCAACGGACCGGACGGGCCGCTCCGCCATGTCGAGCTCACGCGCGACCTGGGGGCGTTCCGTGGTCATTGGGGCTTCCGCGGGGTCGGCGACGGGCGCGTTCTCGATCCGGGCGTGACCGACGACGCGCAGCTCGTCGCGCGCCTCACAGCGGAGCGTGTCGACGTGGCCGGGCTCGAGGTTGCCCTCGCACGGCAGGTGCAGGACGCGTTCCACCTCCGCGTGACCATCTCGTTGCCCAACGCCGCGCCGAAGGCGTTTGTGGTCCCCGCGGGCAAGCGCGTCGTGATGACGACGAGCTCGTCGGACGTCGACTACTCCCACGTCGCGATGCTCGCCGGTGGCCTCGCGCTCGCTGCCGGCGCCGTCGTGCTGCTCCTCGTCGGCGAGCTACGACAGCGTCGGTAGGCCAGGCGGGGAACTGCTCCAGCGAGTCGAGTACCACGTCGACCCCATAGTCGTGCAGCTCACTCGCCGACCACGGTCGGGACCGCGATTGCGCGGCCACCGAGCGCGTCGCCCGGTCCCCGTAACCGTCGCACCCCCGGCGTATCGTTTGCGTATGATCCGAACACGTGTTCGCAGCAGAGCCGTCTACGCCTGCACCGAGTGCGGGGCCCAGGCACCGAAGTGGTTGGGCCGCTGCCCCGAGTGCGGGGCATGGAGCACCCTGGTCGAGGAGGTCTTCGACGACCCCCTCGAATTGCCCGGAGCCCCGTTCGATGTCGGCGAGCGGCCGGTTCCCCTGGCCACGGTCGACCCGCTTGCCGCGGCGGGGCGTCCCACGGGCGTCGACGAGCTCGACCGGGTGCTCGGCGGCGGCCTGGTGCCGGGCTCGGTCACGTTGCTCGCGGGCGAGCCGGGCATCGGCAAGAGCACGCTGCTCCTCCAGGCCCTCGGCCGGCTCGCGGGCGCGGGGGCGCGATGCCTCCTCGTGAGCGCCGAAGAGTCCAAGGAGCAGGTGCGGCTGCGCGCCGGCCGGATCGAGGCGCTCGACCCGAACCTGCTGGTCGTCGCCGAGACTTCGCTGCCCAACGTGCTCGCCCACGTCGACGAGGTGGCGCCCGAGGTGCTCGCGATCGACTCGGTTCAGACGATCGTCGATCCCGACCAGCCGGGCGTGCCCGGTTCGATACACCAGGTGCGCGAGTGCGCACACCGCCTGGTGCGCGTCGCGAAAGCGCGGGGGCTCGCGACGGTCCTGGTCGGTCACGTCACCAAGGACGGGGCGATCGCGGGTCCGCGTGCGCTCGAGCACGTCGTCGACACCGTGCTGGCGTTCGAGGGCGATCGCCACCACGCGCTGCGCATGCTCCACGCGCTCAAGCACCGGTTCGGCTCCACCAACGAGCTCGGCGTGTTCGAGATGCGCGACGGCGGGCTCGCCGATGTCGCGGATCCCTCGGCGTTGTTCCTCGCCGATCGGCGGGCCGAGCTCTCGGGCTCCGTGGTCACGCCGATCCTCGAGGGTGGACGTCCGCTGCTCGTCGAGGTCCAGGCGCTGGTCGTGCCGGCCACCGGCGATGCGCCGTCGCGGCGGGCCACCCAGGGCGTCGACGGAGGCCGTCTCGCCCTGCTCCAGGCCGTGCTCGACCGGCGCGGCGAGGTGAAGGTCGGTGCGGCCGATGTGTACGCGAGCGTCGCCGGAGGCATCCGGGTCGCGGATCCGGGCATCGACCTCGCGCTCACCCTCGCGCTCGCGAGCGCCCGACTCGACCGGCCGATCCCCGCCGACCTCGTCGCGGTGGGGGAGGTCGGCCTCGGGGGCGAGGTCCGGCTGGCGGCCCAGACCCCGCGGCGGCTCGCGGAGGCCGCACGGCTCGGGTTCCGCTTCGCGGTCGTGCCCGTCTCCGCGCCGGCGGTGGAAGGCATCACGTCGATCCCGGTGCGCGGCATCGCCGAGGCCCTCGCTCTGGCCGGCATGTACGACTGAGACCGCAGCTCGGGTTGCTATCGTGACGGCAGTTCATGCACCGGTCGATCACGGCATTCGGCTCCCGTCGCCGGATCTACCCTCAGCAGAGGAGGGCAGCGCACCGTGGTAACACCGACCCGGTCGGAAGCGATGCTCGCGGCGCTGCGCTTCGTCGCCCCCGGCCGCCCACTGCGTGAGGGCCTCGACCGCATCCTGCAGGCCAAGATGGGTGCGCTCATCGTCATCGGCGACGGCCCCGACGTGCTCGCCCTCTGCTCGGGCGGCTTCCTGCTCGACGCCGATTTCACGCCCCAGCGCCTCTCGGAGCTGGCGAAGATGGACGGGGCGATGATCCTCTCGTCCGACTGCACCCGGATCGCCCGCGCGAACGTCCATCTGGTGCCGGACCCCAACATCCCGACCAGCGAGACCGGGACCCGGCATCGCACGGCCGAGCGCGTGGCCATGCAGATCGATGCACCGGTCATCACCATCTCCGAGGAGCTGTCGCTTGTCGCGGTGCACCGCAAAGGAGTGAAGCGGACGCTCGAGCCGGTCGCACGCGTGCTCTCGCGCGCCGACCAGGCGCTCCAGATCCTCGAGCGGTACAAGACCCGGCTCGATGCCGTGAGCGGCTCGCTCTCCGCGCTCGAGGTCGAGGACCTCGTGACCGTGCGCGACGTGGCCACCGCGCTCCAGCGGGCCGAGATGGTCCGGCGCATCGCCGAGGAGATCGAGGAGTACGTGATCGAGCTCGGAGCCGACGGCCGCCTGATCCTGCTCCAGCTCGAGGAGCTGATGGCTGGGGTCGAGGACGATCGCCGCCTCTTCGCGAAGGACTACTACGTCGGCTCGCCCGACTACGAGCTCCACGACGCCACGGGTGCGCTGGTAACGCTCGACACGGAGTCGCTGCTCGACCTCCGCCTCGTTGCCGAGTTGCTGCACCTCCCACGCGATGCCGGGCTCGACACCGCGATCCAACCCCACGGCTTCAGGTTGCTGCACAAGATCCCGCGCCTGCCCGAGATGGTGGCCGATCACGTGGTCGCCCGGTTCGGCTACCTGCAGAAGATCATGCGGGCCGGAGTGCCGGACCTCGTCGAGGTGGAGGGGGTGGGCGACGCCCGCGCCCGCGCCATCAAGGAGGGCCTGGCGCGCCTGGCCGAGACGAGCATCCTCGAGCGGTACGTGTAGTCGGGATCGGCGTACGGCGGTCCACGCGCCCCAGGTCGGCAGGCCGGGGGGCGCGGTGATGGGTGGCGCGCGCGGTACGTTCCGGACTCATGGCAGCACTCGAGCGAGGTCCTCACGAGGCGGATGCGGGACGGGTCGTGCTGCGCGGGGGCGACGGGCAGGCGGTCGACGCGATCCATGCGCGCCCACTCGGCATGCCCACCCGTGGGATCGTGCTGCACCCCGACATCATGGGATTGCGCCCGCTCTTCGACGACCTCTGCTATCGGCTCGCGACGCACGGCTTCGCGGTGTGCGCGCCCGAGCCGTTAGCCCGGCTCGACAATCGCGAGCAGCTCGACGCACCGGCACGGATGAAACACGTCGCCGAGCTCCATGACCGCGTCCAGATCGGCGACCTCGAGCGGGCCGCCGATTACCTCGTCGTCGAGGACGACGTCGCTGATGTCGCGGTGATGGGCTTCTGTGCGGGTGGGATGTACGCGCTCAAGGCCGCGGCGGGCGGGCGCTTCGACAAGGCGGTCGACTTCTACGGGATGATCCGCGTGCCCGACGGCTGGCGCGGGCCGAGCCTCGCGGAGCCGCTGGACACCGCGGCTGATGCGTGTGCGACCCTTGCGATCTTCGGCACCGAGGATCCGTTCACCCCCGCTGCCGACGTCGACGCGCTGCGCGCCGCATGGGCGGGCCGGACCGACTGCGAGATCGTGATCTACGAGGCAGCGGAGCACGGCTTCGTGCACGATCCCGAGCGGCCCGCACATCGCGGCGACGACGCGGCCGACGCGTGGTCGAGAGTGCTCGCGTTCCTCGGATGAGCCCGGACGAGCTCCGCGCGCTCGCCCCCGAGCCCTTCGCAGCGCTCGACGTGCTGCGGGTGACCCCGGCGGGCATCGGTCGTGGCGACCTCGATGCATTGGTCGCAGCCCTCGTCGGCGGGCTGCTCGAGCCCGACGCCCGGTGCGATCGCGAACGCGCGAGCTCGGTTTTCGGCGACGCGCTCCCGTTCCTCGAACAGATGGTGCTCGACGTGAGCTCGATCACCGACGCGGAGCGGGTCGCGGCCGTCGACGCGCTCGGTGCGGACGCGTTCTCCGTGGTGCAGTGGTGCTGGTCCGTCGACGTTTGCACCCGGCTCTTTTATGCCTGGCGGCAGCTGTTCGAAGCCGTTCCCCGGCCCGAGACGCTCGACCCGGCCCCGTCGCTGTGGGAGGCCCTCGAGTCGTTCTTCGCCGCGGTCGCGCGCTGCGACGAGCTCGACCCGGTGACGACCGAGCTCGTGCGCCTGCGCGGCGCGCGTGCTCACGACTGTCGCCTCTGTCGATCGATCCGGAGTCTGCGCGCTGCCGAAGGCGGCGTGACCGAGGCGACCTACGACGCGGTCGACCACTACGAGCGCTCTGCGCTCGCCGAGCGGCACAAGGTCGCACTACGGCTGGTGGACGCGATCGTCTGGCAGCCGGTTGCCTACCCGAGCGGCCTTGCCGAACAGGTGCGATCGCAGTTCACGCCGGGCGAGGCCGTCGAGCTCGTGCTCGACGTCGCTCGCAACGGGGCGAACAAGATCGCGGTTGCCCTCGGCGCGGATGCGCCGCACGTGGAGGACGGCATCGAGTACTACGCGATCGCGGCCGACGGCACAGTGGTGTACGGCGGCCAGCCCTCGTACTGACCGCTCCCGGAATGCCATAAACATGCCACTGTTATGGCATGGCTTGAACGAGGGTGAGCACGACCGTCGATGCGCGGTTGCTCGCGAGCGCGCGCTCGGCCAACCGGGGCCTCAACGACGCCGCGCTGCTCGACGCGGCCTTGGAGGCCTTGCTCGCACGCCGCCGCGCCGCGCAGATCGACGCCGCGTACGCCGCGTACGACGCCGCGTCACTCGACGCCGAAGACGAGTGGAAAGACCCCGCGTCGTTCCGCGAGGCGGGGTCCTCGTCGTGAGCCTTCCGGCCCGTGGCGAGGTGTGGTGGTGCCAGCTCCCGCAAATCGGTCGCCGCCCCGTTGTCGTGCTCTCACGCGACGCCGCCATCTCGCGGCTGCGCCGGAGTCTCGTGGCACCGTGCACGACCGTGGTGCGCGGCCTCGCCAGCGAGGTCGTGCTGGAACCGGGCGAGGAGCCGGTCCCGAAGCGCTGCGCCGTGAACCTCGACTCGGTGGAGAGTGTCTCGGTAAAGACGCTGGTCGAACGCACGGGCTGGCTGAGCGATGAGCGGATGCGTGAGGTCTGCGCGGCGCTCGCCGTCGCAGTTGCCTGTGACTGAAGCGCGACGTCTCCCTCCGTAGCCAGTGGAGGCGTAGCCGTTGCAGGGCGCCCGCGCTGGCGAGGCTACGGGTTGGCGCGCAGCTCGAGCTGTTCGCGGTCGAGGATCCGGTAGCGGCTCCGACCCGTCGCCTCGATCCAGCACAGGCGCGTGAACATCGCAAGCGCCTTGTTGACGCGCTCGCGCGAGGCGCCGACGAGGCCGGCGAGGTCTTCCTGGGTCATCGGGAGCGCGAACTCGTCGGCGTCGCCGGCCAGCTCGAGCAGGTGCTTCGCGGTACGGGCCGGCACGTCGAGGAACACGGCGTCGGCAAGTGCCTCGTCGGTGGCGCGCAGGCGCTGGGCGAGCAGGCGGACGATGAGCCAGAGCGTCTCGGGACGGGCTTGCAGCGCCGCGCGCACGTCGTCGTACGCGACCGCCACCAGCTCGGAGTCGACCAGGGCGCGGGCCTCGGCCGAGCGGGGCTCGTCGTCGAAGAGGCCGAGCTCGCCGAAGAGGCCGCCCGCCTCCATGATCGCCACCATCGACTCGCGCCCGTCGTGAGACCGCGTCGAGACGGCCAGTCGGCCCTCGACCACGACGAAGAGCTCCTGGGACCTGTCCCCTTGAGAGAAGAGGAGCTCGCCCTTCTCGAGCCTCCGGGCCCGGGCCCGATCGCGCAACCCGTCGAGCACCTCGGAGGGGAGCCCGGCGAACAGCTCGGTCGAGTCGAGGAGGCGGCGCTTCGGCACGCGGCCACACTAACCGGGGTACGTCCGGGTGGTTCGGGTGCGGATTCTCGGTGGTTCCCGCGGTCCGGTAGCATGGTCCGTTCTCTCACCTTCCCCGGTGAGCCCCTTCGAGGAGTTCCATGTCCTTCGACGTCGGAGACAAGGTCGTCTACCCCCATCACGGCGCGGCGACGATCGAGAAGCGCGAGAAGAAGACCGCGTTCGGCAAGCGCCAGGACTACCTCGTCCTACGCCTCGCGTACGGCGATCTCACGCTCATGGTCCCCGCCGACAACGCCGAGGAGATCGGCCTGCGCGACGTGATCAACGACGAGGAGGTCGAGGAGGTGTTCGCGGTCCTTCGCAAGAAGGAGGCGCGCATGCCGACCAACTGGTCGCGCCGGTTCAAGAACCACGTCGAGAAGCTGAAGAGCGGCGACATCTACCAGGTGGCCGAGGTCGTTCGGAACCTCACGATCCGGGAGAGGGACAAGGGCCTCTCGGCGGGGGAAAAGCGCATGCTCGGCAAGGCGCGCCAGATCCTTGTGTCGGAGCTCACGTTCGCGCTCAACGTGAACGAGGAAGCCGCAGAAGAGACCCTCGACGAGGTGCTCGGCAAGGGCGACGCGCCGACCGCCGGCGATGGGGCTGCGCAGACACCGGCGGAGAGGACGCCCGCGGAGAAGGCCCCCGGGAAGAAGGCGGCGGCGAAGCAGGCCCCGGCCAAGAAGGCGGCGGCGAAGCAGGCCCCGGCTAAGAAGGCGGCGGCGAAGCAGGCCCCGGCGAAGAAGGCGGCGGCGAAGCAGGCCCCGGCCAAGAAGGCGGCGGCGAAGCAGGCCCCGGCGAAGAAGGCGGCGGCGAGCACCAAGTGATGCGACCCTGATCCGGCCGTGATCCGGGGTCTGGCAGACGCCTCGTTCAAGGCGACCACCTCCCGCGCCGATCCTTAGGGGGTTCGCGGTTCCGAGGGAGGCGACGCCGGCCGTGTTCGTCGAAGTCACTCGGCTCTTCACGGTGGTGCTGCTCACGGCAGCCGGCTTCCTCGTGGGCTCGGACCTGGGCGCCGCCGACCAGACGTTCGCCGGCATCGGCGGGATGCTCGGATGCCTCATCGGCTACCTGGGCGGCGGGCTGCTGGGTCGTATGCTCGAGCGGGCCGTCGGCGTCGTGGAGCGCCGCGTCGAGCGGGTGCCGCTCCCGCAGGTGCTCGCGGGCATGGTGGGTGGCGGCGTCGGTGCGGCGCTCGGGCTCATTTTCGCGGTGCCTGCTGCGGTCTACCTGCGGCCGGAGATCTCGCTGCCCATCGGTGGTCTGGCGATCTGGTTGATGATGTACCTCGGATTCCGGGTCGCGGCGCGCAAGAGCGAGGAGCTCTTCGCGATGGCGGGGCTTTCGACGCGACCGCTCGTGCGCGCGCGGCCCTATGACGACACCGAGGGGTTCCTCGTCGACTCGTCCGCGGTCATGGACGGCCAGCTCCGGCCGCTGTCGCGCTCCGGCCTCTTCCGGGACGACCTGCTCGTGCCGCGCTTCGTGCTCGACGAGCTGCAGGGGATGGCCGACGCTGGCGACGAGCGCAGCCGCCGAGCGAGGCAGGGACTCGAGACGCTCGAGGTGCTGCGGCGCGAGGCGCCCAATCGCGTCTACGTGGTGGACGACGAGGTGCCCGAGGTGGACGAGGTCGACGCGAAGCTCGTCGCCCTGTGTCGCCGACTGCAGCTGCGCCTCCTGACCAACGACGTCAACCTGGCCAAGGTGGCCGAGCTCCAGGGTGTCCCCGCGGTGATCCCACGGCGGCTGGCGGCCGACCTGCTCCCCGGCGTGCTGGCCGGTGAGACGATCGAGGTCGCGCTGACCCGTCCCGGCCGCCATCCGGGCCAGGGGGTCGGGTTCTTCGAGGACGGGTCGATGGTCGTGGTCAACGGCGGGGCGGATCTCGTCGGCGCGGGTGCGGTCGCCCTCGTGGTGTCGTCGATCGTGCCGACGAGCGCGGGACGGATCGTGTTCGCCCGGATCAACGACGCCCGGGAGCGCCACGAGCGTCCCTCCACGGACAGAGAGGTGGTCCCGGCGCCTTCAGGTGGGCCCGACTCGGGCCATCATTGAACGGTGCAGACCTGGGTGATCGTGGTCGCGGCCGGCGCGGGCCGACGCTTCGGGGCGGCCAAGCAGTTCCTCGCTCTCGGGGGAGAGCGGATCGTGGACCGAGCGTTGCGCGTGGCGCGCCGACATGCCGATGGGGTGGTGGTCGTGCTGCCCCGGGGTTGTGTCTGGGACGGACCGCCGGTGGATGCCGCCACCGAGGGCGGGCCGACGCGCTCGGCGTCGGTGCGCGCCGGACTGGAACGCGTGCCCGAGTCGGCCGAGGTGATCGTCGTGCACGACGCGGCGCGTCCCCTGGCATCCGACGTGCTCTACGACGCGGTCATCGCTGCGGTGGCCGAGGGTGCCGACGGCGCGGTGCCGGCGGTGGCGGTCGCCGACACCGTCAAGCGCGTGCGAGGCTCCCGGATCGTGGCCACGATCCCGCGCGACGATCTCGTCACGGTGCAGACACCGCAGGCCTTCGCTGCCGAACGGCTGCGTGCCGCGCACGGGACCGAGGCCGAGGGCACCGACGACGCGGCCCTGGTCGAGGCGGCCGGAGGGGTCGTGGTGGTCGTGCCCGGCGAGCCGGCAAACCTCAAGGTGACCGATCGAGACGACCTCGCGCGGGCCGAGGCGCTCTTGGCCGAGTTGCAGACATGATTCGCGTCGGACTCGGCTTCGACGTCCACCCGTTCGGTGGGAACAGTCCGCTCGTCCTCGGGGGAGTGACGATCGAGGGCCAGGGGCTCGCCGGCCACTCGGATGCCGACGTCGTCGCGCACGCGGTCGCCGACGCGCTGCTCGGTCCGGTCGGGCTCCCCGATCTCGGGACGCTGTTCCCGGCGAGCGACGACCGTTACCGGGGCGTCTCGTCGATCGAGTTGCTTGCCGACGTCGCGGGACGGGTAGCGCGCGAGCGCTGGTGGCTCGGCAACGTCGACGTGGTGATCGCCGCCGAGCAGCCACGGCTCTCCCCCCATGTTGCCGCGATGGCAGCGAACGTGGAGGCCGCACTCGCCGAGCTTCGAGAGCCGATGGGCCCGGGCGTGATGGTCTCGATCACGCCGAAGCGGGGCGAGGGTCTGGGCTTCGTGGGCCGGGCCGAGGGCATCGCCGCGTGGGCGGTTTCCCTGCTCGAGCGCGGCTGATTGGCCGGTAGCCTCCGGTCCCATGGTCCGCATCCACGACACGTTGCTGGGACGCGACGTCGAGCTCGAGCCTCGCGTCCCCGGCCGGGTGTCGATCTACGTGTGCGGCCCGACGGTCTACGAGGTTCCCCACGTCGGTCACGGCCGCACGGCACTCGTCTACGACGTGATCCGGCGCTACCTCGAGTGGCGTGGGTTCGCCGTCGCGTACGTGAGCAACGTGACCAACGTCGACGACAGGATCATCGCCCGGGCCGCGGCGGAAGGCGCGACCGAGCAGGAGATCTCCGCGCGCTACGAGGCCACCTACTGGGCCGAGCTGGAGCGCCTCGGCGTACGACGCCCCGACGACGTGCCGCACGCCACCGAGTTCATCGAGCCGATGGTCGATCTCATCGCGCAGCTCGTCGCGTCGGGGCATGCCTACGTGATCGAGGGCGAGGGTGTGTACTTCGCTGTCGACAGCTACGGGGGCTACGGCGAGCTCTCCCACCGGCGTCTCGGCGACCTCCTCGACAGCGCGGGATCGCGGGTCGACGTCGACGAGCGCAAGCGGAGCCCGGTCGACTTCGCGCTCTGGAAGGCGGCGAAGCCGGGTGAGCCCGACTGGGACTCGCCGTGGGGGCGGGGCCGGCCGGGGTGGCACATCGAGTGCTCGGCGATGTCGCTCGAGCTGCTGGGCGAGGGCTTCGACATCCACGGCGGTGGTGACGACCTGGTCTTCCCGCACCACGAGAACGAGCGGGCGCAGGCGGAGGCGGCCGGCCACGAGTTCGCACGCCACTGGATCCACTCGGGCATGGTGATGATCGGTGGCGAGAAGATGTCGAAGTCGCTCGGCAACTTCACGACCCTCGGCGAGGCGATCGACGCGCACGGAGACCGCGCCTTCCGCCTCGCCGTGCTCCAGGTCCACTACCGGTCGCAGATGGAGCTCGGCGACACCGAGCTGCGTGCCGCGGCCGAGGCGGTCGGGCGGCTCGACGCGCTCGTTCGCCGCACCGTGGCAGCCGGGATCGCGGTGACCGGTGTGCCGGTGGCCGACGACGTGGCCGACCGGTTCCGCGCCGCGATGGACGACGACTTCGGGACCCCGGGCGGGGTCGGGGTGGTCTTCGACACGGTCCGGCGCGCGAACAGCGCGATCGACGCGGGCGACGAGCCGGGCGCGGCACGTCTGGTCGCCACCGTCGTGGAGCTGGCGGGCGCGCTCGGACTCGAGGTCGGCGCAGGGGAGACGGTCGCCGAGCGCGATGCGGAGATCGACGCGATGGTGGCCGAGCGAGACGCGGCGCGGGCCACCAAGGACTTCGCCGCTGCCGACCGCCTTCGCGACGAGCTCACCGCGCGCGGGATCACGTTGGAGGACACACCGCGCGGCACCGTCTGGCACCGATGAGCAGAGGTGCGTCTCCCCGTCGCGGCGCAGGCCGCGGCGCTGACCGCGGCGAGGGACTGGGCGGTGACCAGGTGGAAGGCCGCCAGGCCGTGCGGGAGCTGCTGCGCGCGGGGCGCCGCCGTGTGCGCGAGCTGTGGGTGGCGCCGAGCCGTGACGCGCCCGTGCTCGACGAGATCCTCGACCTCGCGGGGGCGGCCGGTGTTCGGGTGCGCCAGGTGAGCGCGGTGGAGCTCGACGCGCGTGCCCGCACCGAGTCGCCGCAGGGAGTGCTGGCGCGCGCCGCGCCGGTGGAGCCGGCCGACCTCGACGACCTCCTCGCCCGACCCGACGCGTTCCTCGTCGCGCTCGACGGCGTCACCGACCCGGGCAACCTCGGCGCGGTGCTCCGGGTGGCGGAGACGGCGGGAGCGACCGGGGTGGTGCTGGCGCGCCACCGCTCGGCGCGGCTCTCACCGGCCGCGGTGAAGGCGGCCGCCGGTGCCGTGGAGTGGCTGGCGATCGCCACCGCGGCCGGCATCCCGGCTGTGCTCGACCGCGCCCAGCGGGCCGGGGTTTGGTCGGTCGGGCTCGACGCGGCAGGAGACGCCGAGGTGTTCGAGCTCGCCGTCGCCGACCGGCCGCTCATGCTCGTGCTCGGCGCGGAGGGCCGTGGCCTCTCGCGCCTCGCGCGCGACCGCTGTGATCTGGTCGCGAGCGTTGCGATGTACGGCCGGCTGGAGAGCCTCAACGTCGCCACCGCAGCCGCCGTCGCGTTCCACGCGGTCGCCCGACAACGGGCCCGGTAACTTGGATGCCCCCTGCCGGGGTAGCTCAGTTGGTAGAGCAGCGGTCTTGTAAACCGCAGGTCGTCGGTTCGATCCCGACCTCCGGCTCCAATGTCCCGTCGGTCCGAGCGCGTCCGAGGCGGTGATTCGACGCGTCAAATCGAGCGGCGCGACGAGTAGCGTTCCGGCTCGTGCGGGAGATCGTCTGGCGGCACGACCCGGCCGCGGGGTATCAGCAGCGACAGCCGCAGACGGTCGCGGATGCTCGCGATCGTCTCGACCGCGGCAACGCGGCGTTCGCAGAGCTCGGCCGATCCGGCGGCACCCATGTCATCCCCGTCGGTCCGGAGGCGTTTGGGCTTCCGCGCACCGAAGGCGCCGAGCTCGCCCAAGAGCCGTTCGCGGCAGTGCTCGGCTGCTCCGACGCACGCGTGCCGGTCGAGCTCGTCTTCGGGCAGGCAGCGAACGACCTCTTCGTCGTGCGGGTCGCGGGCAACGTTCCGGGCACTGAGTGCCTCGGCAGCCTTCACTACGCGGTCCAGAACCTGTCGACGCTCCGGCTGGTCGCCGTGCTCGGGCATACGCGTTGCGGTGCCGTCACCGCGGCCGTGGACGCGCTGCTCGCGCCGGAGACCTACCTGCGCGTGGTGCACGATCCGGCGCTCCGTGCGATTGTCGACGCGCTGCTCGCGGGTGTGCGCATGGCCGCGCTGACGCTCGCCGAGGTGCACGGCGCGTCCGTCGTCGGCGCCGCCGGCTACCGCGACGCCCTCGTGGAGATCGCGGTGGTGGCGAATGCCGCGGTCACGGCCGCGGTGCTCGCCCGCGCCATCGAGCCCGACGTCGTGTTCGGGGTCTTCGATCTGGAGCAGCGGACCGTCGGCGTGTCGGGCCCGCCGGGCTGGACGCCTGGACTCGCCGACCCGCCCGTCGACGACCAAGCCCTAGGCACGCTACTCCGTGCGCATGCCGCGACAGCCGGCCTGAGCTGATCCGGAGCCTCGGATGCCACCCCTCCGGGTCGTCGAGCCGGTAGGGTCCCAGTGACCGTGATCTCGTCTCCGGTGGTATTCGCATGACCGATCCGAGCGCATCCGAGCCGCGGCCGGGCTGGCCCCATGCCACGTCCCCGAGTGGTCGCGCCGCAGGCTCCTCCGCCGCGCGCGGCGCAGTCCTCATCGGCATCGCCGTGATCATCGGCATCGTGCTCCTGCAGGTCATCGACGCCGGCTCCGGTGAACCGATCGGTGACGGTGGCGGCGCGAGCACGGAGACCACCACGACCACCACCACCGGAGCATCGTCGACCACCTCGACGACGACCGCGGCGAAGCCGCCGGCCCAGGTGTCCCTGCTCGTGCTCAACGGCTCCGGCAGGAGCGGAGCGGCGACTGCGCTCACCAACACGCTCAAGGCGAAGGGCTACCCCACGCTGACCCCGGCCGACGCTCCGGCCCGCACCGGTACGGTCGTGTACTTCAAACCGGGTTCCGACCGCGAGTGCGCGACCGTGGCCACCGCCGTCGGCGGGAGCCCGAAGGTGGAGGCGATCCCCAGCCCCGCTCCCACAGGCAGCGAGAACGCAAGCTGCGTCGTGCTCCTCGGTTCCTAGCCGTCGTATCGGCCGCCGCGTGATCGCGGACGCGCTGGTGCCGATCGTCCTCGCGCCGGCGAGCTCGGTGGTGCTCGTCGACTTCGACGGCTCGCTCGCGCCGATCGTCGACGACCCCGAGGCCGCCGCGCCGCTGCCCGCCGCCCGTCAAGCCCTGGCCGCGCTCGTCGGGCGCGTCGGGCGCGTCGGTGTCGTGAGCGGGCGTCCCGCCGAGTTCCTGCGCGCCGCACTCGCGCTCGACGGCGTCGTGCTGGTCGGCCAGTACGGCTTGGAACGGGTCGTCGACCGCAGGGTGGTGGTCGACCCCCGGGTCGAACGCTACCGAGCGACGGTCGCGACCGTCGCGGCGGAGGCCGAGCGCGCGCTCGCCGGCATCCGCGTCGAGCGCAAGGGCGACGTCGCGGTCGCGATTCACTGGCGGCAGAACCCCGGCCGCGCGGATGAGGCCCGCCACTGGGCCGACGGTGCCGCGTCCGCTTCGGGCCTTGAGCTGCATCCGGGGCGGATGGTTGCGGAGCTGCGCCCGCCGATCGCCGTCGACAAGGGCAGTGCCGTCGAGCTGCTGTGTGCGGGGATGCGCGTCGCGCTGTTCGCCGGGGATGACCGGGGCGACCTGCCCGCGTTCGACGCCCTCGACCGTCTCGTCGCGGGCGGTGCGCTCGATCAGGCCGTGCGCGTCGGCGTGCGGTCATCCGAGGAGCCGTCCGAGGTCATCGCCCGGGCCGACCTCCACGTCGACGGTCCCGAAGGCCTCGCCCACCTTCTTCTCGACCTCGCCACTGCAATTCCCTGACTACATGTCAGCTAGTCGCTTGTCGGATCTGGGTCTCGAGCCAGACGGTCGGGGGGCTCGAGACTGCAGCCTGCCGCAGCCGTGCCGCGCGCACCGCACGCTCGGCGGGCTCCATCATCAGGCCTTCGTGGAGCGCGGCCGCGGTCTGCACGACGTCGTACGGGTGCACCATGATGCAGCCCCCTTCGAGCACCTCGTAGGCGCCGGCGTCGCGCGAGAGGCACACCACCCCGTCGTGGCGGTTGACGAGCGGGCCTTCCATCGCCACCAGGTTGAGGCCGTCGCGCACGGGGTTCACGAGGAGCACGTCGCTGCACACGAGTCCGGCGACCGAGCGTGCGTAGTTGTCGCGCGTGTCCAGCCACACCGGCTCCCAGCCTGGCCGTGCCCAGCGCTCGTTGACCCGAGCCGCGGCCCGCTCAACTTCGTTGCGGTACGCCTGGTATTCGGGCAGCGACTCACGCGACGGGTTGAGCAGCGCTGCGAAGACGACGCGCTCGCGCAGTTCGGGGTGCTCCTCGAGCATGAGGTCGTAGGCGTGGAAGCCCCGCACGACGTTCTTCGACAGCTCCATGCGGTCGCTGCGCACCACGAGCGCCCGGTCGCCCACCCGCTCCTCGAGCGCGGCGATCGCCTGTTGCACCTCGGGGGTGGCGAGGTCGTCGGCGAGCGCTTCGGGGTCGGGTCCGAACGAGGCGGCGTACGTACGCCCGACGGCACCGTGCGGGCCGAGCACGGAGCGCGCCGAGGCGCGGAACGCGTTGGCCCACCGCTCGGTGTGGAATCCGGCGGTGCAAACGGCGAGCGAGGCGCAAATCGCGTGAGCGGCGTAGTCGGGCAGGACGCGGATCGTGTTGGGGCCGCAGAACGGTGTGTGTGTGAAGTGCGTGACGTGGAGGTCCGGGCGTGTTTCTCGCAGAATGCCGGGCACGAGCATGAGGTGAAGGTCCTGGAGCAGCACCGTGTCGGATTCCGGCGCCGTCTCGGCCACCGCCTCGGCGAACGCCTGGTTGACGGCGACGTAGCCGTGCCATGCGTCGCGCCAGCGACGGTCGTAGAGCGGCCGGCGCGGCAGGTCGTACAGGCCGTGGAAGAGAAACCAGAACGTAGAGTTCGAGATCACGTCGTAGTGGAGACGATGCGCTTCCCGGTCAAGTGCGAGTAGGCGGAGGTCGAAGTCGGACGCGCGGGCCGCGTCGGTGGCCACCGCGGCGCGATCGTCTTCGGAGATCGCGGCCGCGATCCAGCGCACGTCCTCGCGGCGCGCCAGGAGCGGTCCGAGCGCGCTGACCACACCCCCCGCGCCCCGACGGGCCTCGAACGTCTCGTCCTCGCGGGCGCGGAACGTGACGGGGCCGCGGTGCGAGACGACGATCACTGGCTAGCCCGCGAGCGATCCGAAGAGGCGAACCCAGTCCTCGAGCTCGCGGGTCGATAGGAAGTTCTGCCGGACGTGCTCCTTGCCTGCCATACCCATCTCGTCGGCGCGGTCTGGGTTCGCGAGCAGCTCGATCGTGCGTCGCGCGCACGACTCGACCGAGTCGACCAGGTAGCCGTCGAGGCCGTCGCGGATCTGGAGCTCGATGCCGCCGGCGCGACCGCCGATCACGGGCCGGCCCTTCCAGAGACCCTCCGCCACGGTGAGACCGAAGCCCTCCCGCAACGACTTCTGCACCACGACGTCGGCCGCCCGCTGGAACGCGTTGATCTGCACGTTGCCGACCTGCTGGATGTTTGACAGCAGATGGATGTCGCGGTCCTGCCCGCGCGCCTCCTCGACTTGCTCCCAGACTCGGAAGCACTCGGGATCGTCAGTGGCCATCGAGCCCGCGAGCACGAGCTGGGCGTCGGGCACCTCGTCGCGCACGATGCGGAACGCCTCGATCACGCCGACCGGGTCCTTCCACGGGTCGTATCGGCTGACCTGGCACATGATCGGGCGTGTGGTGTCGATCCCGTACTGCTTGCAGATCTCGGTGACGAAGGGATCGTGGAGGTCGAGGTTCTTCACCGACAGCGGGTCGATGCACGGCGGTGCGACGACAACGCGCTCGGTGCCGAGCGATGCCGGGACGAACTCGGGCATCGTCCACACCGAGGCGTCATACTGTTCGACATGGGGAAGGAAGAACTCCCATATGTCTGCGCGCGCATCGGTGAGATCGATGTGACAGCGCCAGATCCAGTGGGTGCCCGGCCGGTTGACGCCCGAGTAGCCAACGAACGTGAGCAACGCGGCCGGCTGCGGGTCGTGGACGACCACGTAGTCCCAGCTGTCCTCGAGGAGCAGGGCGTTGTCGAGGACCTTCTCCAGGTACACCTTCTGCATGTCGTGGTTCCACGGCACGTCGGCGCCCTGCAGAGCGTTGTGCACCGCCTTCGTGACGGCGAAGAACTCGTCGCTGCCGTGGATCACCTGCCACTCGGCCTCGATGCCCAAGCTGCGCAGGAGGGGCACATGGGTCGCCAGCAGCTCGGCGACGCCACCGCCGTAGGCCGTGGCGTTGACGTGCAAAATCCGGGCACCGCGCAGTGGCTCGGCCAGCGCGCGAATCCGCTCGACGGTGTCGGCGCCCGCGACCCCTTCGTAGTCGGCGAGGTCCTTCTCGAGCAGGGGGACGCGTTCGAGCACCTGGGACTTCCTCGGTCTGATCGGCGCGGGCCATGCCGAAGCGGTCAATCTATCGACCGTGATCGGCCGCGCTGTTGCCTGTCCTGACAAGTTTCGCTCCTCGTTGACCGCAGCCGAGGCCGCGGCCGCGATCGCCCGGGGCCTGCGAACGGCAGGCTTCTCCGAGGTCGTGGAGCTTCCCCTAGCCGACGGGGGCGAGGGAACGCTCGACGCACTGGTTGCCGCGAAGGGCGGTTCGCGCCGTACGACCAGGGTCGCCGGCCCGCTGGGCGACCCGGTCGACGCCGAGTGGGCCGTCCTGGCCGACGGCACCGGGGTCGTGGAGATGGCGCGGGCCAGCGGGCGTGCCCTCGTCACCGGAAGGCCCGATCCTCTCAAGGCCAGTACCCGTGGCACCGGGGAGCTGATCGCGGCTGCGGCTCGGGCGGGCGTACGGCGGATCGTCGTCGGGGTCGGCGGCAGCGCGACCACCGATGGTGGCCTCGCCGCGGTGGAGGCGCTCGGCTGGTCGCTCGCCGGACTCGACGTGGTGGTCGCGTGCGACGACGTCGGAACCGCGTTCACGGCCTCGGCCGAGGTCTACGGTCCGCAAAAGGGTGCCTCGGCCGCGCAGGTGGCTCTGCTGACGCGTCGCCTCGAGCAGCTTGCCGCGTTGTATCGCGACCGCACCGGCGTCGACGTGACGACGCTGGAGGGAGCCGGGGCCGCGGGCGGGCTTGCCGGTGGACTGGCTGCGATCGGCGCGCGTCTCGAGCCCGGCTTCGACGTCGTCGCACACGCCGCGGGTCTCGAGTTCGAGCTCGAAGGTGCTGAGCTCGTCGTCACCGGGGAGGGCAAGCTCGACGCGACCAGCTTCGCGGGCAAGGTGGCCGGCAGCGTGCTCGCATGGGCGAACGACCTCGGCGTGCCGCACCGAGCGGTCATCGCGGGCCAAGTCACCGAGGAGGGCCGCCAGGAGGCGCAGGCGTCCACCTCGGCCCAGGATGGAGCAGACGGGCGCCGGAGCCGACCATCGGAGGAAGCGAGCGTGCTGGGCGATGTGCTCGTTCTCGCGCTGACCGATCGCGTGTGGCAGGCGGGCGAAGCGTTTTCACGCGCCGCGACGCTCGTCGAGGAGTCGGCGATCGAGGCGGGCCGCCGCGCGCTGGGTCTCGACTGAAGCGAGGGCTACGCGCTGAGACCGCGACCGGCGCGGTAGCCGGCGATGGTCGCGGCGGGTGGCCGCTCGCGGACCTCGATGGTCATCGCCTCGGGCTCGTAGCCCTCGGCGAAGCGGCGGAGCTCGGCGTGCTCGGCAGGGACGCGATCGAACCCGGCCCGTCGCAGCGCGGTGACGAGGATCGCGGTCGCTTGGGGACCCAGGTCTTCGAGCGGGCGGTTGCGGTGCTCGCGCACGCCGAGATCGACCTGCGCGGTAGCTCCGAGCCCGAAGCGCTCGACCACGTCGATCAGCATGCCGAGCTCCACGCCCCAACCCTCTACGAACGGGACGGACTCGAGGACGTCGCGTCGTCCCGCGTACTCACCGGCGAGGGGCTGGACGAAGCGGACGAGCTGGGGGAACAGCACCGAGATCAGCGGTCGGGCCACCAGCTCGGTGACTCTCCCACCGCCGTGGGGCTCGGCGTGCAGCGGTCGCTCGTAGAAGCCCTTGACGAACCCGACCTCCGGCGCGGTCAGCAGTGGGCCGAGGAGCCCGGTGACGAAGTGCGGTCCGAAGTTGCGGATGTCGGCGTCGACCCAGCAGATCACCTCGCCTCGGGAGACGTGCAGCGACTTCCACATCGCGTTGCCCTTGCCGGAACCGGGCCCGGCCTCGGGGAGCACGTCGGCCTCGGCGAACACGCGGGCGCCCTCCCACGTGGCGACCTCGGCGGTGCTGTCGGTCGAGCCGTCGTCGATCACGACGACCTCGTCCACCAGGGGCACGGCCTCCATCAGGGTGCGGCGCACGGTCGCGACGATGTGCCCTACTGTGGCCTCCTCGTCCCGGGCGGGCAGGCACACCGACACCCGGGAACCCGTGCGGGCTTTCGCGGCGGCGAGGTGCTCCGGGTCGAAGGCGTCGTGGCGCCAGGGCACGGGGAGGAGCTGCACGACCGGCCAGCGTAGGCGGCCCGCCGTTCCTGGTTCGCCCCGGTGGGCGGCGCGGCCTACACTGCTCGGCAACGCGCTCATCCAGAGCGGCCGAGGGACGGGCCCGACGACGCCGCGGCAACCAGCACTCCGGGTAACCGGGGCCAGGTGCCAATGCCCGAACGATGAGAGAGCCCCGCAGCGTGGGCCACCGGTCTCCGGTCCTCCGCTCGAGGCGCTCGACCAATGGCGAGCGCGCCGAGCAGGGCAGCCGTGGGCGACCACCCGGGAAGTGGTGGGCGACCACCTGGACACAGGAGCACTGACATGGCCCATGTGGACTCGTTGCGGTGTCGGGAGTGCGGCCGTACCTACGACGTCGCGCCGATCTACACGTGTGAGTGGTGCTTCGGCCCGCTCGAGTGCGCGTACGACTACGACGCGATCGCCGGCGCGATCAGCCGCGAGAAGATCGCGGCGGGCCCGCCGAGCATCTGGCGGTACGCCGATCTCCTGCCCGTCGACCGGAACCCGGCGGTCGATCTCGGTGCCGGGTACTCGCCACTCGTGCGCGCCGACCGGCTCGCCGCGGAGCTCGGCCTCGGTGAGGTCTGGATCAAGAACGACACGACCAACCCCACGAACTCGTTCAAGGACCGGGTCACCTCGGTGGCGCTCTCGAAGGCGCTCGAGTTCGGCTTCAAGGTGGCAGCCTGCGCGTCTACCGGCAACCTGGCCAACGCAGTCGCGGCGCACGCCGCGCACGCGGGTCTGCGCAGCTTCGTGTTCGTCCCGGCGAACCTCGAGGCCGGCAAGATCGTCACCACGGCGGTGTACGGCGGCAACGTCGTCGCGATCGACGGCAATTACGACGACGTGAACCGCCTGTGCGCTGAGCTCGCGGGCACCTATCCGTGGGCGTTCGTCAACGTGAACGTCCGTACGTACTACGCGGAGGGCTCCAAGACGCTCGCCTACGAGACCGCCGAGCAGCTGGGCTGGGAGGTCCCCGACCACGTCGTCGTTCCTGTTGCCAGCGGCTCGCTGCTCACCAAGATCCGCAAGGGCTTCGACGAGCTGCACAAAGTCGGCCTGCTCGATGCCGAGCCCGAGGTGCGGGTGAGCGGTGCACAGGCCCTGGGCTGCTCGCCGGTCGCGGGCGCGTGGCTCGAGCAGATTGACACGATCAAGCCGGTGAAGCCCGACACGATCGCCAAGTCGCTCGCGATCGGGAACCCCGCCGACGGCTACTTCGCGCTCGACGCCGTCCGCCAGACGGGTGGGGGGTTCGCCGCGGTCACCGACGACGAGGTCGTCGAGGCGATCAGGCTCCTCGCACGGACCGAGGGCATCTTCGCCGAGACGGCAGGGGGCGTGACGATCGCCACCCTCAAGCATCTCGCCGAGCAGGGGGTCGTGCGGTCCGACGAGCGCGTGGTCGCGTACGTCACCGGCCACGGACTCAAGACGCTCGACGCCGTCCAGGACGTGGTCGGCCCGACCGCGACCATCGCCCCCAACCTCGACGCGTTTCACGCGGCGTTCGACCGGGAGGACCTCGCCTGATGGGCGTGATCGTTCGCATCCCCACTCAGCTGCGCGAGCTCTCGGCCGGCGCCGCGGAGATCACCCTGCCAGCAGGCACCGTCGCCGAGCTGCTGGCGGCCCTCGACGCCGCGCACCCCGGCTTCGCGGAGCGCCTCCACGACGGCGACGGCCAGCTCCGGCGCTTCGTCAACGTCTTCGTCGCCGACGAGGACATCCGCTTCCTCGACGGGCTCGAGACGCCGGTGGCGGACGGGCAGGTCGTGAGCATCATCCCCGCCGTCGCCGGGGGCTGATCCGCCCGGAGGCCGGTGGGGCCGGTTCAGACCGTGACGTACATCTGCTCCGCGACGCCTGTCGGCACCGTGTGCTCACCCGCGCCGGTCTTCACGCGTACCCCGTCGGGGTTCCGGGACAGCACGGTCGCGCTGGCCCCAGGGATCAGCCGGGCGCGGGCGACGAGCTCCAGGCTGGCGTCGTCGAGCTCGAGCTTCTCGCTGATGCGCGTCACGGTGACCTTGCCGGGCGCGGCCTCGGTGAGCATCGTCGAGGGCACCGGCTGCGCCGTCCGCTTGGAGCCGGGGATCGGGTTCCCGTGCGGGCACGTCATCGGATCGCCGAGCAGCTCGACCAGCTTCACCTCGACGTCAGCCGAGATGGCGTGCTCCCACAGCGCCGCCTCTCGATGCACCTTCTCCCACTCCAGGCCGATCACGTCGGCGAGCAGGCGCTCGGCCAGGCGGTGCCGGCGAACAACGGTCGTCGCCAGGTTCCGGCCTTTGGGGGTCAGGCGGATGCTGCGGTCGGTCCGCAGCTCGGTGTAGCCCGCGGCGCTGAGGCGGTTGACGGTCTCGGAGACCGCGGGTGCCGACAGGCCGAGGCGCTCGACGAGTCGGGCTCGGAGCGGCACGACGCCCTCTTCCTCGAGTTCGAGGATGGTCTCGAGGTACTCCTCGGTGGTGTCGTGCATCTCGGCCATAGAGGTAAGGCTACCCTGACCATGAATGGAAGAGGTCATCGAGACGCCGGTGCGCGGCCGGGTGTTCGGCGCCGTGCCGCCCGTCGTGGCGGCGCGCTCGCTCGTGAAGGTCTTCGGATCGGTGCGTGCCGTCGACGGGGTCGACCTCGAGGCCCGGCCCGGGGAGCTCCTGGCGCTGCTCGGTCCGAGCGGCTGCGGCAAGACGACGACGTTGCGGCTCCTCGCCGGCTTCGAGCGTCCCGACCAGGGGAGCATCGCCCTGGCGGGCGACGTCGTGGCCGGCGACGGCCGCTTCGTGCCGCCCGAGCGTCGCCGCATCGGTGTCGTGTTCCAGGACTTCGCGCTGTTCCCGCACCTGACGGTCGCCCAGAACCTCGGCTACGGGGTACGTGACAAGTCGAGCCGCCGGCGGCGGGTCGCCGAGATGCTCGAGCTCATCGGCCTGGCCGATGCGGCAGATCGTCTCCCCCACGAGCTGTCCGGCGGACAGCAGCAGCGCGTCGCGCTCGGACGCGCCCTGGCGCCAGAGCCCAGCCTTGTGCTGCTCGACGAGCCCTTCTCCAACCTCGACGCGGCGCTGCGCGTGCGCATGCGGGCGGAGGTCCGCGAGATCCTGCTCCTCGCGGGCGCGACGGCGGTGTTCGTCACGCACGACCAGGAGGAAGCACTCAGCCTCGCGGATCGGGTCGCGGTGATGCAGGGTGGCCGCCTCCTCCAGGTCGACGCACCGGCGGAGCTCTACGCGCGGCCTGTCGACGCCTTCGTCGCCACGTTTGTGGGCGACGCCGACCTGCTGCCCGGCGAGGCCGACGGTCAGGAGGTCGACACCGCGATCGGCCGGATCTCCGCGCCCGGCTCGCCCGCAGGCCCGGTCGACGTGGTGCTGCGTCCCGAACGGGTCCGGGTGTGGCTCGACGGCACGGGGATCGGGGTCGTGCACCGCATCGAGTACTTCGGCCACGGTCAGCTCGTGGAGGTGGAGCTTCCAGCCGGCCGCCGTGCCCGCGCACGTCTCGGCCCGTCGCGCGACCTCCTGGTCGGCGATCGGGTGTCGCTCGCCATGACCGGCGACGTGCTGGTCTTCCCGGCCGGGCCGTCGGTCTCCGCCGCGGCGGGGGAGTGAGTGCCGCGGTCGACGTCGCCGTGCTCGGCGCCGGCCCGGCCGGTCTGCTCGCCGCGCTGGCGCTCGTCCGCCGTGGTCGGCGGGTCGTGGTGGTCGAGCAGTCCGCCGCGGTCGGCGGGCTCGCGGGCAGCTTCGAGGTCGCAGGAGTGCGTGTGGACCACGGCAGCCACCGCCTGCACCGGGCGTGCGACCCGGCTCTGCTGGGGCTGCTGCGCGAGCTGCTCGGAGACGACTTGCAGCGGCGAGCGCGCCGGGGACGCCTGCGTCTTGCCGGCCGCTGGGTGCAGTTCCCACCTCGGGCGGCCGATCTCGCTCGCAACCTCCCACCGGGCCTTGCGCTTCGTCTTGCGCTCGATGCGGTCGGCGCTTCGCTGCGCACCCCCGCCGCGGACACGTTCGACGAGGTCATCCGGGCCGGTCTCGGTCCCACCATGTATCGGCGCTTCTACGGCCCGTACGTCGAGAAGATCTGGGGGATCCCCGGCGAGCGGCTCTCGGGGGAGCTGGCCCGGCGTCGGGTAGGTGCTCGCTCGGGCGTCGAGCTGCTTTCCCGTCTGAGAAGCCCTGATCCGGACGCACGGACGTTCTTCTACCCGCGCCGTGGCTTCGGCGAGATCGTCGAGCGTCTCGCCGATGCGGCCGTGGCCGCGGGCGCCGAGCTGGTGCTGGGGGAAGCGGTGGCCGGTGTGAGCGACCGCGGCGAGGTGCGCACGACGCGGCGGAGCGTGCCCGCGGAGCTCGTCCTCTCGACGATCCCGCTGAACGCGCTCGCCGGCCTGGTGCACCCGGCACCGGCCCCGCCGGTGGTGACCGCCTCGGGTCTCCTGCGGTACCGGGCACTGGTGCTCTGCTACGTGGTCCTCGAGCGGGAGTGCTACACGGAATTCGACGCCCACTACTTCCCCGGATCCGAGACTGCCGCGAGCCGCGTGTCGGAGCCAACGCGCTATCGCGACGGTGCCGGAACCGACCCGGCTGGCCGCACCGTGCTCTGTATCGAGCTGCCGTGCAGCATCGGGGACGCGACGTGGACCGCCCACCCCTCGGACCTCGCGGCACGGACCATGGTCGAGCTCGCGCGATGTGGTTTGCCCGCGGCCACCCCGGTGCATGCGGAAGTCCGTCGGGTGCCGCACGCGTACCCCGTCTACGACGTCGGCTACGAGGGTCCGCTCGCGACGCTCGACGGGTGGGCGCGCTCACTCACGCGGATCGTGACCTTCGGCCGTCAGGGACTCTTCGCTCACGACAACACTCACCACGCGCTCGCCATGGGTGCGGCGGCGGCGGCGGCGGTGCGCGAGGACGGGTCCTTCGATGCCGGGGCCTGGCTGGAGGCCTGCGACCGATTCCGTACCCACGTCGTGGAGGACTGAGCCCAGGATGCTACTCATGGGGTGTGCAGCTCGCGCCACACCGCAGGGACGACAGCGCGCAGGTAAGGGTCGAGCCGCACGAACGAACGCCCTCGCTCCCGGAACGCGTACGTGATCGGCACCTCGGCGTAGCGGTACCCCTTGCGCACGAGGTCGAGCGTGAGCACCTGCGCGTAGTTGTAGTCGTGGATGATCTCGGCGGCGGAAGCGGCCTGCCCGCTGAGCGCGCGGTAGCCGCTCTGCCCGTCGGTGATCGGCAGGTGCGCGAGCCGGGCCAGCACTGCGGTGAGTACCCGGTTGCCGATGCGCCGGTGAGGGTGCATGCGCCGGATCTCGCCTGCGAAGCGGGAGCCGACCACGTAGTCGGCCTGGCCCGCGAGGATCGGCGCGACCATGCAGGGGAGCTCTTCGGGGGCGTACTCGCCGTCGGCGTCGCAGAACGCGACCGCCGCCGCGTGCCGGCGTACCGCCTCGGCCAACCCGAGCCGGACTGCAGCGCCCAGGCCTTCGGGCCCGTGGTTCGCGACGACGGTTGCCCCGGCCTCGGTGGCACGAGTGGCAGTGGCGTCGGTGGAGTGGTCGTCGACGACGAGGCAGCAGACCGGGTGTCCCGCGACCGACCGCGGCACGCGGCGGACCACGTCGCCGACCGACGCGTCCTCGTTGCGAGCCGGGAGGAAGAGGACCACCGGGCGATGCATGACCTAAGGTTAGGACAACTTTACAAACGGTGCGAGCCGTGGCAGGCTGCGCGCCATGCGCCGATCCCGTCCCGTCGCCGTCGCGCTGGCCCTGGCCCTGGGTGCCGGTGCGCTGACCGCCTGCGAGAGCGGCGGTGGGCGGCGGGTGACGATCTACTCCGGCCGGACCGAGGAGCTCATCGCGCCGCTCCTGGAGCGCTTCGCACAGGAGTCCGGGATCTCGGTCGACGTGCGCTACGGCGACTCGGCCGACCTGGCCCTCCTGCTCAACGAGGAGGGCGACAAGAGCCCGGCCGACGTGTTCTTGTCCCAGAGCCCCGGAGCGATGGGCTACGTCGACGGCAGCGACCTGCTGCGCGAACTTCCGGACGAGATCCTCGACCAAATCGACGCGCGGTTCCGGGCCGGGGACGGGGACTGGGTGGGGGTCTCGGGTCGGGTCCGGGTGCTCGTGTACAACCGCGAGAAGGTCGATCTCGGCACGCTTCCCGACTCGGTGTTCGACCTCACCCAGGGGCGCTACCGGGGGAAGGTCGGCATCGCCCCCACGAACGCGTCGTTCATCGACTTTGTCACCGCGATGCGAGAGATCGAGGGAGACGAGCGGACCCTCGCTTGGCTGGAAGGTCTGAAGGCCAACGACGCCCAGGAGTACGCGAACAACATCGCGATCGTCGAGGCCGTGGGCCGCGGCGAGATCGATCTCGGGCTGGTGAACCACTACTACAACGAGCAGGCCAAAGCCGAGGACCCCGGGATCGCGAGCGAGAACTTCGTCTTCCCGAACGGCGACATCGGTGCGGTGATCCTCGTCACGGCGGCCGGCGTGTTGCGCACCAGCGCGCGCACCGACGAAGCAGAGCAGCTGGTCGACTTCCTGCTCTCGAAGGAAGCTCAGGAGTACTTCGCGGAGCAGACCTTCGAGTACCCGCTGGCCGCTGGCGTCGAGCCAACCGTCGAGGACCTCCCGCCACTCGCCGACATCGCGGGGCCGTCGGTCGAGCTCAGCTCCCTCGGCAACGAGCTCGCGAAGACACGCGAGCTGATCCAGCAGGCCGGCTTCGAGGCCTGAGATGACCGTCGTCGCTCTCGACCGAGTGGCGATTGGCCCGACGGCGCCCCCGAGGGCCCCCGTCGGGTTGGCGGTGGCCGGGCTGGCGATCGGCGCGGGGTTCGCGGCACCGTTCGTCTACCTCCTCGTTCGGAACCTCGACGGCGTCACCGGGTTCCTCGACGTCGTCGCCTCGCGTGAAGTGACGGAACCGCTGTGGCGGACGCTGTGGCTGGCGGTCAGCGTCACGATCGCGTGCGCGGTGGTCGGCACCACCATGGCGTGGCTGGTCACCCGCACCGATGTGCCCGGACGTCGCTTCTTCGCGGCCGCGGCCGCGCTCCCGCTAGTACTGCCCTCCTTCGTCGCCGCACTCGCACTCGTCTCCGCCTTCGCACATGGCGGCTTGCTCGAGGAGCTGCTCGGCTTCGACACCGGGCTGCGCATCGAGGGCTACTGGGCCGCGTTCACGGTGCTCACGCTCATCAGCTACCCGTACGTGTACCTGCCAGTGGCGGCGCGCCTGGTCGCGCTGCCCCGGTCGTTGGAGGAGAGCGCGCGTGCGCTCGGGCGGCGCCCCGCGGCGGTGTTCCGAACGGTCGTGCTGCCCCAGATCGCAGGTTCCGTGCTCGCCGGATCGCTGCTCGTCTTCCTCTACGCGGTCAGCGAGTTCGGTGCGGTCGCGCTGCTGCGCTACGACACGTTGACGAGGCGGATCTACTCGGCCCGTCTTCTCGACCCCAGCGCCGCGCTGGCGATGAGCCTGTTGCTCGGGGCCGTCGCTCTGATCGTCGTCGCGACCGAGCGAGGAATCACGAAGCGGCGGCGGCGCGTCGAGGCGGCGGTCACCGGCGGCCGGCCGCTCCGGGCGCGCCTGGGGCCCTGGAGGGTCCCGGCATTCCTGTTCGCCGCGACGATCGTGGGGCTCGGGCTCCTGGCGCCGGTGGCGGTGCTCGCCCGTTGGGCGGTGCGGGGCCTGATGGGGGGCCGCAACGTCTTGGGCCGGACGTCCGACGTGGGCAGCCTCGTCGAACCGACCGTCAACACGGCGCTGCTGGCGGTCACCGCGGCGGTGGTCGCCGTGGTCGTCGTGCTGCCCGTCGCGTTCCTCACCAGCCGGTACCGCTCGCGCACCGGCGGCGTCGCGAACGCGTTCGTGGTGGGGGGATTCGCGCTGCCCGGGCTGGTCATCGCCCTTGCGCTGGTCTCCTGGACGCTGCGTAGTCCCGTCCTCGAAGTCTTCTACCAGACGCTGCCGCTCCTGGTCTTCGCCTACGTGGTCCACTTCGGCGCGCAGGCGATGCGCGCCGCGCAGGTCGCGGTCGACGGAGTGCCGCAACGGCTCCGAGACGCTGCCCAGGCGCTCGGCGCCGGCAGAGCGCGACGGGTTCGCACCGTGGAGCTGCCGATCATGATGCCCAGCCTCGCCGCCGGAGGTGGCCTCGTGCTGCTCTCGGTCATGAAGGAACTGCCGGCGACGCTGCTTCTGGCACCGATCGGCGTCGACACCCTCGCGATGCAGATCTGGGGCGCAGCCGAAGAAGGGTTCTTCGCGCAGGCCGGTCTGGCCGCGTTGGTGCTCGTGGGGTTGTCGGGCGTGCTGACGTGGCTGCTCACGATCCGGCGGATGGAGCGGCTTTCCTGATGCGCCTGAGCACCGCGATGGTCTTCGTCGCCGCGGGTGTCGTTGCCTGGACCGTGCCAGTCGCGGGAGTGCGCGCGACCTACGGCGCGCGCACCACGGCCGACGAGCCTCAGTACCTCATGACGGCCACGAGCCTCGCCGAAGACGGGAACCTCGACGTGAGCGACGAGCGAGCGGCGGGCCGGTATCGCGGGTTCCACGAGGTCGGCCTACCGATCCAGGAAGAGATCCGGGCCGACGGGACCCGGGTCAGTCCCCACGATCCGCTGCTTCCCGCGCTGCTCGCGCTGCCGATGCGCGTGGGCGGATGGCTCGTCGCGAAGCTGACCCTCGCCGTCCTTGCCGGTTTGCTTGCTGCACTCATGTTGTGGACCGCGGTGCGTCGTTTCGCGGTCCCGCTCGGGGTGGGGACTCTGGCGGTGTGCGCGTTCTCGCTCGCGGCACCGATCGCGGTGTACGGCGGCCAGGTGTACCCGGAGCTCCCGGCCGCGCTCGCGGTCACGGCTGCGATTGCGGCGGTGACGGGGTCGCTGCGCGCACGCGGGCTGGCAGTGCTCGGCGCGGCGTGTGTCGCGCTGCCGTGGCTCTCGGTCAAGTACCTGCCGGTCGCGGCCGTCCTGGCGGGCCTCGCTTGGTGGCGGCTCCTTCGCGCCGTCCGGGTCCGGGTGGCGACCGTGCTCGCCGGCGTGCTGGTCGGTGCCGGCGCTGCGTATCTGGTCACGCATCAGGCGTGGTACGGGGGTTGGACGGCCTATGCCGCCGGTTCCCACTTCGCCGGCGGTGAGGCCACCGTGATGGGTGTGGATCCGGACTACCTCGGTCGGAGCGTCCGTCTCGTCGGCCTGCTCGTGGATCGTGGTTTCGGGCTGGCAGTGTGGCAACCCGCATACCTGCTCGCGATCCCGGCCCTCGCGGCCCTCGTGGCCGCTCGTCCGCGCGGTTGGAGCGCGGTCGCGCTCCCCCTCGTCGCAGGGTGGCTCAATGCGACGTTCGTCGCGCTCACGATGCACGGCTGGTGGTGGCCGGGGCGCCAGGTCGTGGTGGTGCTGCCGACGCTCGTCCTCGCCGTTGCGTGGTGGTCCGCGCGCTACGAGATCGCGCGCCGCCTGTTGGCAGCCGGTCTGGTCGTCGGCGCGTCGATCTACGCGTGGCTCGTGGTCGAGGGACTGATGGGTCGGCTCACCCTCGTCGTCGACTTCGAGCGCACGACGATGCCGTTGGTCCGCGCGATGCGCGTCGTGCTGCCTGACCTGCGTCTGCATCCGTTCGGGACGGACGCGCTGCTCGTCGGTTGGGTCGTCATGGCCGCTGCACTTGCGGCGTGGGGCTGGCACAGCGTTCGCGACGTCCCGGCGCCCGTCGAGGTCGGGTGCGCCGGGTCGGTTGCGGTCGGCACGTCTTCGCTATAGATATGGAGAGGGAATCGTGAGAGTCGGGAGAAGGCGAGTCACCGTGCTCGCGTTGGTCATGGTGTTGCAGGTGGTCGTGGGCGCCTGCGGCGACAACGACGACGGGGCCAAGGTGCGCAGCATCGGAGACGACGGGTCGTCGTCGGCTTCGGGTTCGGCGAGCGGATCGGCGTCCGCATCGGGCACCGCCGAGTGCGAGCCGGTGGGCGACATCCAGGAGGCCGACACGCGCGTGGACGTGCGGCTCGACGAATGGGTGGTCGACCTGGGCGTCCCGGCGGCGCTGGCCGGCAAGATCGGCTTCGTCAACGAGAACATCGGCGAGGAGCCGCATGAGCTGGTGGTGGTCGACGGCGTGACTCCGACCGACCTCCCGCTCGACGACGACGGCGCGCTCGACGAGGCCGCGCTCCCCGACGGCGCGCTGGTGGGCGAGGTGGAGGCCTTCCCGGCCGGGCAGACGTGCGACGGCGTGTTCGAGCTCGACCCGGGTGAGTACACGCTGCTCTGCAACATCGTCGAGACGGAGGAGAGCGGCGAGGTCGAGAGTCACCTGAAGGAGGGCATGGTGACCACGTTCACGGTCACGTGAACGGCGCGATGAAGGGGGTGCGAGCGGTCGTCACCGGCTCCGCCGGGTTCGTCGGCTCGCATCTCGTCGGTGCACTGGCTGCAGCCGGTGCGGGCGTCGTCGGTCTCGACCGGCGTTCGGCCGCTCGAGGCGGAGGTGCTCGGACGTGCCGACGTCGTGTTCCATCTCGCCGGGCGCGCCGGGGTGCGCGACGACGGTCCCGACGTGGAGGCGGCTCGGCGGCGTGACAACGTGCTCGCGCCCAGCACGGTGCTCGCCCTGAATCCGCCGGACCCTCGGCTCCTGGTCACCTCGTTCTCCTCCGCGTACGGCGGGGTGTGCACCGTCGGCGGCGTGGCGATCCCTTCACGAGAGGACGGTCCGCGCGATCCCCGCTGCGGCTACGCACGCTCGAGGGTGCTCGTCGAGGAGCGCTGCCTGGTGCGCCGCGCGCGGGGCGGCGACGTGACCGTCGTCCGCCCGTTCACCGTCACCGGCCCCGGACACCCCCCGACGTGGCCGTGAGTCGTTGGCTCCGTGCCGCCCGCACGATGCTCTCATCGCATGCTTGACGTCGTTGCGCCGGTCGAGGACCACGACTTCCGCACGCGCATCGCCGAGCTGCCGGGCCACCGCTTCCGGGTCGCACAGGTCCTAGACCTTCGTGGAGGAGCCGATCGCCCGGTGTCGCCCCAGCGCGGGGGCGGTAGAAGCTCCGGATCCGCGTCGCCTGGGCTGGTGCGCCGCGCCCGCCAGGCCCGGTGGGCCTCGGTCGCGGGGGCGAGCCACGACGAAAGTTTCTATTCGACCGCGACCAACTTGCAGTCTCGGGCCGAGAGTGCCAACATGTTTGGCACTCGTCAGCATCGAGTGCCAGCCCCCGCGCCGGCACCCGGCGCTGGCCGACGGGCCCGGCGACACGGGCCACCCACCCTGTCCACGACGTTCCCCGAGGGAGTTCCGTATGCCCAAGCAGATCGCCTACGCCGAGTCGGCCCGCCGTTCGCTCGAGGCGGGCATGAACAAGCTCGCCGACGCCGTCCGGGTCACGCTCGGGCCGAAGGGCCGCAACGTGGTCCTGGAGAAGAAGTGGGGCGCCCCCACCATCACCAACGACGGTGTCTCGATCGCCAAGGAGGTCGAGCTCGAGGACCCGTACGAGAAGATCGGGGCCGAGCTGGTCAAGGAAGTGGCGAAGAAGACCGACGACGTCGCGGGTGACGGCACCACCACGGCCACCGTGCTCGCGTGGGCGATGGTGCGCGAGGGCCTGCGCAACGTCGCGGCCGGCGCGAACCCGATGGTGCTGAAGAAGGGCATCCAGGCGGCGGTCGAGGTCGCGGTCGAGTCGATCAAGAAGGACGCGAAGAGCGTCAAGACCGACCCGGCGCAGATCGCGAACGTGGCGGCCATCTCGGCAGCCGACGTCGAGATCGGCAAGATGATCGCCGAGTCGCTCGAGAAGGTGGGCACCGACGGCGTCATTACCGTCGAGGAGAGCCAGACCTTCGGCATGGAGCTCGACCTCGTCGAGGGCATGCGCTTCGACAAGGGCTACATCTCCCCGTACTTCGTGACCGACCCCGAGCGCATGGAGGCCGTCCTCGACGACGCGTACGTCCTGCTCGTGTCCTCGAAGATCTCCGCGGTGAAGGACATGCTGCCGGTGCTCGAGAAGGTCATGCAGTCGGGCCGGCCGCTGGTGATCATCGCCGAGGACGTCGAGGGTGAGGCCCTGGCCACGCTGGTCGTCAACAAGATCCGCGGCACGTTCAAGTCGGTCGCGGTGAAGGCGCCCGGCTTCGGCGAGCGCCGCAAGGCGATGCTCCAGGACATGGCGATCCTCACGGGCGGCCAGGTCGTCTCCGAGGAGGTCGGCCTCAAGCTCGAGGGTGTGGGTCTTGAGCTGCTGGGCAAGGCCCGCAAGGTCGTCGTCACCAAGGACGAGACCACCATCGTCGAGGGCGCTGGCTCCAAGGCCGACGTGGCCGGCCGGATCAACCAGATCCGGGCCGAGATCGACAACACCGACTCCGACTACGACCGCGAGAAGCTCCAGGAGCGGCTCGCGAAGCTGTCGGGCGGCGTCGCGATCATCAAGGTCGGTGCGGCCACGGAGGTGGAGCTCAAGGAGAAGAAGCACCGGATCGAGGACGCGGTGCAGACCACCAAGGCCGCGGTCGAGGAGGGTGTGGTTCCCGGCGGCGGCGTAGCGCTGCTGCGGGCCCAGGCCAAGGTCGAGGAGCTCGCGAAGACGCTCGACCACGACGAGGTTACCGGCGCCAAGCTCGTCGGCCGGGCCCTCGAGGAGCCGCTGAAGCAGATCGCGCTCAACGCCGGGATGGAAGGTGGCGTGATCGTCGAGAAGGTGCGCAACCTCAAGGGCTCCAACGGCCTCAACGCCGCGACCGGCGAGTACGAGGACCTCGTGAAGGCCGGCGTCATCGACGCTGCGAAGGTGACCCGCTCCGCGCTGCAGAACGCAGCGTCGATCGCGGCGCTGTTCCTCACCACGGAGGCCGTCGTGGCCGACAAGCCCGAGAAGGAGGCCGCGCCGGCGATGCCGGGCGGCGACATGGGTGGCATGGGGGGCATGGACTTCTAGTCCGCGCCGACCGAGCAGCACTGCAGAGTGGGGCGCCCGAAGGGGCGCCCCACTCGCGTCCTCGGAACGAATCGGGATCCGGGTCGGAACGTGCCGAGAACGGGGAGGCGACCGGTAGCCTGACGTCATGCCGTTCGAGCCAGTCGTGCCGTCCCTGGGCTGGGGGGTGCTCCACCTCTTCTGCCGGGTCGATCGGGAGCGTGCGGATCGCGAACCGGGGGCTGCGAAGCGAGTGCTGGACGCGATTGCCTCACTCGAGGCCGACGACCACCAGGTCTTGCTCTTCGCCGTCCTGGGGCACAAGGCGGATCTGGGCGTCATGGCGCTGGGTCCCGACCTTGCACGCCTCCAGGCGTTCCAGGTCGAGCTGCTCAGCGCGCCGTTCGTCGTCGAGTGGTCGTACCTGTCGCTCACCGAGGCATCCGAGTACGTGTCGACCGAAGAAGACGAGCGCGCGCGCCTGCGCGACGAGGAGGGCATCCTCGAGCCGGCCGAGATCGACGCACGGATCGTGGCGTGGAACGAGCGGATGGCGCACTACCGGGAGCAGCGCCTGCACCCGAGGCTGCCGTTGAAGCGCGCCATCTGCTTCTACCCGATGTCGAAGCGTCGGACTGGTGACGACAACTGGTACTCGCTGCCGTTCGAGGAGCGGAAGCGGCTGATGGGCGGCCACGCCCGAGTCGGGCGCGGCTACGCGGGGCGGGTTCTGCAGCTGATCACGGGCTCCACCGGCATCGACGACTGGGAGTGGGGCGTCACCTTGCTCGCGGACGACCCGGTTGCGCTCAAGGAGATCGTCTACGAGATGCGCTTCGACGAGGTGTCGGCGCGCTACGCGGCATTCGGCCCGTTCGTCACGGGGCTCCTGGGTGAGCCGGCCGACGTGCTGGCGCGAATCGGGATCGTGCGCCAATGATCGATGACCCCAACGCGGCGACGAGCGTTCGACTGCACGTGTCGTTCCCCGAGGAGTTGGTGGACCGTCCGATGGTCTACGAGATGGTGAAGGCCTACGACGTCGTGCCCAACATCCGTCGGGCGAACGTGGAGGCGCACTCCGGGTGGATCATCCTCGAGCTCGCCGGCGAGCGCGCCCAGCTCGACGCCGCGATCGCCTACCTCCAAGATGTCGGCTGCACTGTCAACACGATGGAGGGCGACGTCCTGGAAGGATGACCCGTCGGTCAGGTCGTGTCGATCGCGCGCCAGAGTGGGAACACGAGGTACTCGACGCCGTCGCGCACTGTGGTGCGCCCGGCGTCGCGCAGCGCCGTCAGGCTCGCGCGGGCTGTCTCGAAGCCGAGCATCCGCTTGTAGTCCGCGACACCGAGCAGCAGTGAGCCGTCGGAGTCACCGTCGCGGAGGACAGCGTCGACCTCGAGCATGGGCCGTTCGGGGTCCGTGGGGTCGAGACAGCTGCAGTGGTAGACGACCCGCTCGAACACCGACGAAGCGAGGATGCGCACGCGGCCATGATGGTCGGCATGGGAGCGGGTTGTGAAGCCGTCGGCGAGGAGGCCCGGGCCCTGCGCGCCCTGGCCGAGGCCGGGGACGCGCTCGTCGCCGGGATCGAACGATCGGTGCCGACCTGGGTCACCGCGCAGGTCGAGCGGATCCTCGACGCCTGGGGTCGAGCCAGCCCGGCGGTGTGCCTCGACGCGGAGCGGGCGGCAGCGGCGGCCGGCGTGAGTGCCGCCCACCGGGTCGCCTCGGAGCTCCGGGCTCTGCTCACTCGCGACCCGGCCGAACAGGCCAGGACCCCGGCCGAGATCGTGCGCAGCGTGGTGCGCGAGCCCACGGCGGTGCTCACGGCGGTCGGCGTGCCCCCTGTCGAGCGTGATCCCTTCGACGAGCGTGCCGTCCCGGAGGACCGCTACGACCTCGCTCCCAGGAGCCTCGCGGACCTCGGTGGGCCGGAGCTGGGCGCTGCGCTGCTCGCCTGGGGAATGGCCAAGGCGGCCGTGCTGCGGGCCCGTCTTGGGGGTTGAGGCGGCCCGGGTTCCGTTCCGAATCCCCGGATCCGGCGAGTCTGCGACGACGAATTTCTCCGGCGCCTTGCGCTTTGGTCGGGCAGCGATCACAATTTGCCCCTTCCTTACGGGCCGAGTGCCTGGAGATCATCCATGCGCCGCATCCTCGTTCGAAGCACCGAGCGCCCGCGATTCCGACTCAGGCGGGCTACTTTGCCTGCCGAGAATCGGCTCCTGGAGCCTCGAGGGCAAGCATCCGACGCGCAGAGCATCGCCGACGCGGCAGTGACCTTGGGCGGCGGCCAGTCGGTCGCGCGTGCCCTGCCGCCGCCGCAGGTCTACGGGAAGCAGCTGGCGGAGGATCGAGCCGAGCAGCTGCTCGCGGCGTGCGAGGACTCGACCGACCTGGTCGCGCTCACCCGGACGGGCGCGAGCCTGCAGACTCGCTCGGGTCCGGGGCTGCTGTACCTGAACGCCGCCGGGCGGAGGCTGATCGGCGTCGGCCCCGACGACGACATCAGCGGGGTGTATCTCGCCGACTTCATCGACGCCCCGTCGAGCGACGTGCTCGAGCACCAGGCGCGTCCGGCGATCCTGTCCGAGGGTCGGTGGTCCGGCGAGCTGACGGCGGTGATGTCAGACGGCCGGAGGCTGCCGATGTCTGTCGCGGTCACGCGCCACGCCGGCTGTGCCGGGGAGCCGTCGTTTCTCTCCATCGTGGCCCGTGACTTGAGCGCGCTGGTCAACGCCCAGGAGCGGCTCATCGAAAGCGAGGCATGGTTCCGTTCTCTCGTGCAGAACTCCAGCGAGGTCGTGGTGGTCTGGGACTCCGAGCTGCTGGTCAAGTACGCGAGCCTGTCGGTGGAGCGCATCCTCGGTCATCAGGTCGAGGGGCTGCTCGGTCGGCGCCTTGACGAACACGAACTTGGAGCGGCCGTCGGCGATCTCGCTCACCCCGAGGACGCCGAGGAGGTGCGGGTATGGTTCCGTGAGCTGCTCGACGGTCAATCGGTGTCCCCGCTTGTGCACCGGTTGCGCCATGCCGACGGCTCGTGGCGCATCTTCGAGTCGGTGGGCACGGCCCTGCTTGACGATCCTGTGGTGCAGGGGATCGTCGTCAACTCGCGTGATATCACCGATTCGCAAGCGGCGAAGGAAGCGCGCGCCCGCTCGGAGAATGTCCTGTGGGGAATCGTGCACGGGGCGCCGGTGGCGATCGCGGTGCTCGACAGTACTGGGCTGGTCGAGACGTGGAACGAGGCCGCGGTGAAGATGTTCGGTTGGTCGGAGGCGGAAGTCCTCGGGCGTGCCTTGCCGAGCGTCCCCGAGGAGCCCGATGCTCATCGAGAGTTCAACGCCCTGGTCGCAGCGGTGATGCGGGGTGAGACGATCAGGGATCTCGAGCTCCGTCGCCGTCACCGCGACGGACACATGCTCGACGTCGAGGCGTCGATCTCTCCGCTGCGCGACGCCGAGGGACGTGTCACGCGGATCCTCTCGATCGCGACGGACGTCACAGCAAAGAAGGAGGCCGAGCGCGTTCGACTCGAGGCCGAGGCCGAGGTGCGGGCAAGCGAGGAGCGCTTCCGTTCGCTGGTGGCGAACCTCAGCGACGCAATAACGATCCTCGGCGCCGATGGGATGGTTCTATACGCGAGCCCGTCCGCGACCGACATGCTCGGCTACGGCAGCGGCGTCGAGGTGGGCTCGGATCCGCTCGCCTTCGTGCATCCGGACGATCGCGAGATGGTGGCGGAGGTCTTGGCGCAGGCGTTCACCGAGCCCGGCGTGCAGGGTCCGATCACGCTGCGCGTCCTCGCGTCCGACGGGTCATGGAGATATCTCGAGGCGCTCGGCAACAACCTTCTCGCCGATCCGATCATCGCCGGGCTGCTCGTCTCCGCACGCGACGTCACCCGGCGCGTCGTCGCCGAGGAGGCGCTGCGGCAGTCGGACGAGCGGCTCCGGGCGCTGGTGGCGAACCTCTCCGAGGTGGTGACCGTAATCGGCGCCGACGGGCGGCTCGTCTACACCAGCCCGGCGGCAACGAACCTGTTCGGCTTCAGCGACGGAGACGACTCCTGGACCGATCCGCTTTCTAAGGTGCATCCCGACGACGCCGAGCGGGTGTTGAGGGAGTTCGCCGACCAGCGGGCCGGCGATCGCTCGTCCCCGGTCGAGTTCCGCATTCGGGTGGCGGACGAGACGTATCGCCACGTTAGCTCGATCACCGCAGACATGACCGATGTCCCGGGTGTCGGTGGACTTGTCGTGACCACCCGTGACATCTCGGATCGTGTCCGGGCCGAGTCCCTCGTGGGCGCCCAGGCCCAGGTGCTGACGCTCATCGCCGAGGGCGCGCCGCTAGGAGAGACGCTCGCCACGATGTGTGAGGTCGTGGAGTCCCAGGTCCTTGGATCGTGGTGCTCGATCATGCTTCTCGACGCTGAGGCCGGCGTTCTGCGGCGCGCTGCCGGCCCGAACGTTCCGCCTGTCATGCGCGAGGTCACCGAGGTGCCGGTAGGTCCCGAGAGCGTGGCGTGCGGTCGCGCTGCGTTCTGCAACGAACTCGTTGTTGTCCCGGACATCATGACCGATCCACGCCACGAGCCCGTGCGCGGCCTCGCAGGCGAGGCCGGGATCCGTGCCATCTGGTCGATGCCCGTGCTGGCGTCGAATGGAGATGCGGTCCTCGGTACCTTCGCCGTGTACTTCGGTGAGGTCGGTGGGCCGTCGTCGAGGGACTGCGAGGTCGTGGAGATGATTGCCCGCCTCGTGGCGATTGCGCTCGAGCGCAAGAAGGCGGAGGAACGACTCGCATACGATGCGCAGCACGACCACCTCACCGGGTTGCCCAACCGGGCGCTGTTCGTGGAGTTCCTCACGCTGGCTCAGGCCCGGGCGCGCCGCCGCGGCACAGGAGTCGCGGTGCTCTTCCTCGACCTCGACCGGTTCAAGAACGTGAACGACAGCCTCGGACACGACGCCGGCGACGCGTTGCTCGTCAAGCTGGGCGACCGGCTGCGCGCCGTGCTGCGCCCCGGTGACACTGTGGCGCGCTTCGGTGGCGACGAGTTCACCGTGCTCTGCGACGATCTCACGATCGAGGACCCGCGCGCCGAGGTCACCGAGGTCGCGAGCCGGCTGCTCGAGGTGATCGAGCGTCCCATCGAGATCCACGGCGAGGAGGTGTACCTCTCCGCGAGCATCGGCATCGCGATCGCGGGTCCCGGTGACCGGTCCGACGAGCTGCTACGCGACGCGGATGCCGCGATGTACCGGGCCAAGGAGCTGGGCAAGGGGCGCTGGGAGGTCTTCGACGAGAAGATGCGGTCGCACTTGCTGCGCCAGCTCGAGACCGAGAACGCCCTGCATCATGCGCTCAAGAACGACGAGCTGCGGCTGCACTTCCAGCCCATTGTCGACATCGTCTCGGGCTCGTGGATCGGCGCGGAGGCGCTCGTTCGCTGGCAGCATCCCGTGCGTGGGCTCATCGGCCCGGTCGAGTTCATCGGCCTGGCCGAGGAGACCGGGCTCATCGGCCAGGTCGGCGAGTGGGTGCTCGACCAGGCGTGCGCTGCGATCAACCGCTGGAAGGTCGAGCTCGGGCTCACCAGCCAGTTCACAGTCTCGGTGAACCTCTCGGCCCGTCAGGTCGCGCGGGGAGATCTCCTGGCGCGGGTCGCGGGCGCCCTCGAACGAACGGGCGCGTCCGCCGAGATGCTGTGTCTCGAGATCACCGAGTCCGTGCTGATGCAGGTGGCGTCCGTGGAGACGTTGCGGGAGCTGAAGGCGCTCGGCGTCCGGATCAGCATCGACGACTTCGGGACCGGCTACTCGTCGCTTGGGTACCTCAAGCGGTTCCCGGTCGATGTGGTGAAGGTGGACCGCTCGTTCGTCGACGGCCTGGGTGCCGACCCGGAGGACTCCGCGATCGTCGCGGCCGTGGTGAGCCTCGGACAGGCGCTGGGGCTCCGGGTGGTCGCCGAGGGCGTGGAGACCGACAGCCAGCTCGGCGAGCTCGCCCGGCTCGGCTGTGACTACGCCCAGGGCTTCCTGTTCTCGGTCGCGGTGCCGGAGGCCGACTTCGAGAGCGGGCTGCGCAGCCGCGGAGGCCGCTGGCGCTCCGCCATTTAACCCAGCCGAAACACTGGCGCCATTCCCGGGAAACCTCGGGTCCTCACAATCCCGTCATCAACTGACGGGGAGGTGACGGTGGACGGCGAGCTCATCAAGAGCATCAGCGAGGGCGACACCGCGTGGGTCATCGTGGCCGCGGCGCTCGTGATGCTCATGACACCCGGGCTCGCGCTCTTCTACGGCGGCATGGTCCGCACGAAGAACGTGCTCGGGATGCTCATGCAGAACTTCTTCTCGCTTGGACTGGTGACCGTGCTGTGGGTGGCCGTCGGCTACTCGCTCGCATTCGGCGGCACGAACGACTTCATCGGCAACTTCGACTTCGCCTGGCTGCACGACGTCGCTGCCCCAGCTGGCGGGAAGTTCGTCGGAATGGCGCCGCCGGGCTTTGGGGCGCTCACCATCCCACCGATGGTGTTCATGGCGTACCAGATGATGTTCGCGGTGATCACGCCCGCGCTGATCACCGGAGCGATCGCGGATCGCATGCGCTTCACCGCGTGGGTCTGGCTTCTCGGCCTCTGGGCGATCCTCGTCTACTCGCCCGTCGCGCACTGGGTCTTCTCCCCGGAGGGCTGGCTGTTCAAGCGCGGAGCACTCGACTTCGCCGGCGGGACCGTGGTCCACGTGAACGCGGGCATCGCCGCGCTGGCCGCGATCCTGGTGCTGGGCCGGAGGCGGGGCTGGCCGAAGCACGCGATGCCCCCGCACTCGCTGCCGCTCACGCTGATCGGCACCGGGATCCTCTGGTTCGGTTGGTTCGGCTTCAACGCGGGCTCGGCGCTCGGCGCCAACGGCCTCGCCGCCCAGGCGTTCGTGAACACCACGGTTGCCGCGGCAACTGCGATGCTCGGCTGGCTGATCTTCGAGAAGCTCCGGACGGGCCACGCCACGACGCTCGGCGCGGCGTCCGGTGCGGTCGCCGGTCTCGTCGCGATCACCCCGTGCGCCGGCTTCGTCGGCGGGATGGCGCCCGTCGCCATCGGGTTCCTGGCCGGCGCGATCTGCTACTTCGCGGTCAGTCTCAAGTTCCGGTTCGGCTACGACGACTCGCTCGACGTGGTCGGCGTTCACCTCGTCGGGGGCCTGCTCGGCTCGCTGCTGCTCGGCCTGTTCGCGGACGCGGCGGTGAACGAGGCGGGCAAGGACGGGGTGTTCTTCGGCGGCGGGTGGAGCCTGCTCGGCGAGCAGGCGATCGCCGTCGCAGCCACGATCGTGTTCTCCTTCGTGGTGACGTACCTGATCTGCGTGGTGCTCAAGGCGGTGCTGCCCGGTGGGATCCGCGTCTCGGAGGAGGACGAGGAGACCGGGCTGGACCTCACCCAGCACGAAGAGCGCGCCTACGCCACCGACCTGGTCTGACCGTGGCGCCGGAGCCGACCATGAAAGCAGGAGGACGATGAAGCTGGTCACGGCAATCATCAAGCCGTTCAGGCTCGACGAGGTGAAGGATGCCTTGAAGGACCTGGGCGTGCAGGGGCTCACGGTGTCCGAGGTGCAGGGCTTCGGGCGCCAGCGAGGTCACACCGAGGTGTACCGGGGCGCCGAGTACGAGGTCGACTTCGTGCCGAAGGTGCGCATCGAGATCCTCGTCGACGATGCAGACGCCGAGCGGATCACCGAGCGGGTGGTCGAGGCCGCGCGAACCGGGAAGATCGGTGACGGCAAGGCATGGGTGATCCCGGTGGAGTCCGTCGTTCGCGTGCGTACCGGGGAAGCCGGTCCGGACGCGTTGTGACCTACTCGAGACAGCCCCCCGGGAGCACGTGACGTCGTGACGGCCGCGCTCCCGGGCGGCACGCTGCGGGCGCGCCGGGTCTCCCTTGTCGGGGACCCGGCGCTTCGCGCGGCCGCCTTCGGGCGCGCGCTCACCGCACTCGTCGACGAAGCGCTTTGCGAGCTCACCGCCGACCTCGGCGCCGAGCGGCTCGCGGTCCTCGCGCTCGGCTCCTACGCGCGCGAGGAGCTGTGTCCGGGTTCGGACGTCGACGTCATGTTGCTCCACGACGGTCGCCAGGACGTCAGCGCCGTCGCCGACGCGCTCTGGTATCCGCTGTGGGACGCCGGCTTCGTCCTCGGGCACGCGGTCCGCACCCCGAAGGAGACCCTGCGCCTCGCCGATCGAGATCTCGACACCTTGACGGCGCTCCTCGACGCGCGCGTCGTATGCGGCGGGCTTGCCGGCGAGGCCGCGCGTCTCGTCGGCCGGGCGCGAGAGCTAGCCCAACGCCGGCGTGAGCCGCTGCTCGCGCGACTGCGGGACGCCGCGGTGCTGCGCCGACTCCGGCCCGGACCCGTCGCGGAGATTCTCGAGCCAAACCTGAAGGACGGTGCCGGGGGCCTGCGCGACCTGCACGCACTCGGCTGGGCCGGATGGGCGCTCGGAGCTCCTGGCGGGCTCGCGACCCTCGTGGCCCGAGGGTACCTGCAGCCGCCTGACCTCACGGCCCTCGGACACGCGCGCGCCCAGCTGCTCGACGTGCGGGTCGCGCTGCATCGCGCCACCGGCGCGCGCACCGACGTGCTCGCGCTCCAGGACCAGGATGCCGTTGCCGCCGCGGTCGGTGCGTGCGACGCCGACGCGCTCGTTCGGGACCTCGCAGCGGCCACGCGCCGCCTGGCGTGGATCGCGACCGACGTCTGGGACCGGCTCGCCGCCTCCTCACGGGGTCCGGGGGGTCGTGGTGGCGGAGGCGATCGAGTGCTGGCCGACGGGGTCGTCGAGCGCGACCGGCGCATCGCCGTGGCCGGTGACGCGGTGCTCGACGGGTCGCTGGTGTTGCGTGCCGCCGCGGTCGCCGCCCGCACGGAACTCCCGTTCGACCGCACCTCGCTCACGCGCCTCGGCCAGGCCGGCGTCCCCCGCTGGACCGCCGCCGATCGGATCGCGTTCCTCGATCTGCTGCGGGCCGGACACCGCGCGGTGCCTGTCTTCGAGGCGCTCGACCACGAAGGCGCGCTCGAGCGGATCCTACCGGAGTGGCCGCAGGTACGGTCGTTGCCTCAGCGCAACGCCTACCACCGCTTCACCGTGGACCGGCATCTCCTCGAGACCGTTGCCGAGGCTGCCGCGCTGCTCGACGACCCGTCCGGGCCCGACGCGGCCCCTGCCGCCGACTGCGAGCGTCCCGACGTGCTGCTGCTCGGCGCGCTGCTCCACGACGTCGGCAAGGGCCGACCGGGCGACCATGCCGAGATCGGCGCCCGCACCGCCGAGGCGCTGGCCGCGCGGATCGGCCTCGACGCGCCCGGGGCGGCTGCCCTCGCGTGGCTCGTACGAGACCACCTCCTCATGGCCGACACCGCGAGTCGGCGCGACCTCGGCGACCCGGTGACCATCGCCCGGTTCGCGACTCGGGTGAGCGATCTCGAGCGGCTGCGCCTGCTCACGCTGCTCACCGTCGCGGACTCCCGCGCCACCGGCCCCGCCGCGTGGGGACCGGGCAAGGCCGCGCTCGTGCGTGAGTGCTACGAGCGCACGGCGCGGTGGCTCGTGGGCGAGGTGGAGCGCGCGATGCCCGAGCTCGTCGAGGTGCCACCCGAGCTGGTCGGCGCGACCGGGGTGGCGGTGCACTGGGAGGCCCTTGAGGGGGGTCTGCTGCGCTGCACGGTCGCCGCGCCCGACCGTCCCGGGCTGCTCGCCGGCGTCGCCGGTGCGCTCACCATCGAGGGATTCGACGTCTCGAGCGCGGCCGGTCATGCGACGGGCGACGGGCGAGCGGTCGAGGTCTTCACCGGCACGGATCGCTTCGATCGCCTGAGCGATCCGCAGAGACGCGAGCGGGCGTCCGAGACGGTGCGAGCGGTGCTCGAGGGGACGGTCCCGCTCGCCGACCGGCTTCACGCCTGGATCGCCCGCTACGGCCGGGGCAGCTCGCCACCCGCCCCGGCGCGCGTCGAGGTCGCGCTCGACGAGTCGGAGGACGCGACCGTTATCGAGGTCTTCGCCCCCGACGGCGTGGGCTTGCTCGCGCGGGTGGCCCGGGTCTTCGCCGAGCAGGGATTCGACGTCTCGGTGGCGAAGGTGGCCACGACGGGGACCATGGCGGTAGACGTGTTCTACGTACGCGACCAGGCCGGCAAGGTCACCGATGCCGATCGGCTGGAACGGTTGGGCGAGGCCCTCCTCGACTCGCTCGCGGTCGGCTGACGCCCGGGCGGGTCCGGTCGGGTCCATCTTGCGAATAGGGTCGTCGGATGCACGAAGGCGATGCCGCATCCGGGGACGCCGTCGCCTCGTCCGATCTCCTGCGGTGGGCCGAGACGCTCTCGGCGATCGCTCGCACCGGGCTCGGGTTCACCAAGAGCCTCTACGAGCAGGAGCGCTTCGAGGAGGTCCTCAAGGTCGCCGCCGACATCCGCGCTGCGGCGATCGAGGAGGCCGAGGCCGACGCGATGTTCGAGGAGTGGCTCTCGACCGTCGGCGACGGGGTCGCGGGCTACGTCACCCCCAAGGTCGCGGTCGCGGCGATCGTCGGCAACGAGGCCGGCGAGATCCTGCTCACCCAGCGCGCCGACAGCGGGTTCTGGCTGTACCCGGTGGGCTGGGCCGACGTCGGGTACTCACCGGCGGAGGTCGCGGTGAAAGAGGTGTACGAGGAGACCGGGATCGAGGTCGAGCCGGTGTCGCTCGTCGCGGTCGTCGACGGCCTGCGGCTCGGGTTCGCGCGCCTGCCGATGTACTCGCTGCTCTTCCACTGCCGCATGCTCGGCGGCGAGCTCGAGGGCCATCCCCTCGAGACCCGCCAGGTGGGCTTCTTCGCGCGCGATCGGCTGCCCCAGCCGCTCGCCGGCGCGCACCGCTGGGCCGATCTCGCGTTCCGCGCGATCGACGGCGAGACGTTCCTGTCCGACTTCGACCCACCGCGCACTCCCCCCTGGCGAGGAACCTGACGAGGTGAGCTCCGGGCACGCGAACGCCGTGGCCGTTCGCGCGCTCGGGCGACGTGATCAGACCTGGAGCTGGTCGGCGAGCAGCCGGATGATCGAGACCTCCCCGTGGCTGCGCTCCCATGCTTCGCCGACGGGCTCGTGGTCGACGACGCCCGACAGGTCCGGTGCGATCCCGAGCAGCTCCACGGTCACCTGGGCGAGCGTCGCCGGCTCGTACTCGTCGTCGTAGGCGGGGAACGCCTCCAGTCCGTCCCAGAGCCCGGCGAGCGCCCGGGACTCGGACCCGAGCGTGAGCCGCTCCGGGTTGACGCCCGCGGAGAGCTGAGCGACTACCTGCTCCCAGAGGTCGTAGTGCGAGCACCCGGCGGGAGCGCGGTACGCGCCGACCGGGTGGAGCCGCCACTCGATGGTGCGCTCGTCGCCGCCGAACCAGGTCTGCGAGCCGTTGAGGTACGAGTCGACCGGCGGACCGAGGTGCTCGTCGAGCGCGAGGACCAGCTCCGGGCTCACCCACCAGATGGCCGTCGCAGTCCGCATGGCAGCGGAGGGTATCGTCGCCGTCGCCGCGGGGTCCGGAGGGTGGTCGGTCGATGCATCGACGGGGTGTGCTGCTCGTGTTCGCGGGCGTGGTGCTGTTCGGGGCGGGGGGCTGTGGCGGCGATGGCGACGGCACCCTCACGCACGCCGAGCTGCGCGCCCAGGCCGACCGAGCCTGCCGGCGGGCGGCGCGTGCGGTGCAGGAGGTCGGCGCGCCCGACCCGAGCGACCTCGACGCCGCCGCCAAGGCCTCTCGCCGGGTCGTGTCGATCCAGCGTCGAGCCCTCGTGACGCTGCGCCGCCTCGAGCCGCCGACCGACGACGAGGCGCGCTATGCCCGCTGGATCGCGCTCGTCGACCAGACGCTGGACCAGGCCGAGGCGTCGGTCGAGGCCCAGGCGGCCGGAGACCTGGGCGTTGCCGACCAGGCGAACGAGAACGGCCGCCTCCTCGACGCCCGTGCCGACGAGATCGCGTCCGAGCTCGGGTTCTCGGACTGCGTCGGCGCCTGAGGACCCGTACCATCTCGCCGTGGTGCGCTATGACCGCCTCGGCTCGCTCGACGCTTCGTTCCTGCACCTCGAGCGGATCGAGACCCCGATGCACGTCGGTGCGCTGTCGGTGTTCGAAGAAGCCTCCTTCTTCGACGCGTCGGGCCGATTCCGGTTGGCCGAGGTCCGACGGCTCGTCGCCTCGCGGCTCCACCTGATCCCGCGGTTCCGCAAGCGGTTGATGAACGTCCTGCTCGAACAGGGGCGTCCGATCTGGGTGGACGACGAGCGCTTCGACATCGCCTATCACGTGCGCCTCACGGCGCTGCCGTACCCCGGCGGGCGGGAGCAGCTTCTCGCGCTCACGGCGCGCGTGCAGACCCAGATGCTCGACCGGGCCCGCCCGCTGTGGGAGCTGTGGTTCGTGGAGGGACTCGAGGGTGGTCGTGTCGCGCTGATCCAGAAGACCCACCACGCGCTCGTCGACGGCGTGTCCGGCGTCGACGTGGCGACCGTGCTGCTCGACTTCACGCCCGAGCCGGGGTTCCTCGAGCCGCCGCGGTGGGTGATGGAGCCGGCGCCGTCGCCGGGACGGCTGCTCGCAGACTCCCTCTACGAGCGCAGCACCGAGCCGGCGGAGATGGTTCGGTCGGTGCGGCGAGCGGTGCGCGCACCGCAGCAAGCGATGGAGCGCGCAACCCAGCTTCGGCGCGCACTGTCGACGCTCGCGGAGCGCGACACGATCGTCACGCCGACGTCGCTCAACGTCTCGGTCGGTCGCAACCGCCGGTTCGAGACGGTGGGCGTGTCGCTCTCCGACGTGACGGCGATCCGGGACGCGTTCGGCGGCACGGTCAACGACGTCGTTCTCGCGGGGGTGTCGGGCGCGCTGCGTCGCCTCTTCGAAGCCCGAGGCGAGATTGTTGCCGGTGGCCATCTGAGAGTGCTTTGCCCGGTCTCGGTGCGCGACGACGCGGAGCGAATGCAGCTCGGCAACCGGGTCTCGGCGATGTTCGTCGACCTCCCGGTCGGCGAGGAGAACCCGATCGCGCGGCTCGCCGCTGTGCGCGCGACCACGCACGACCTCAAGGACCGGGAGCAGGCGGTCGGCGCTGCGTTCCTGCTCGATCTCTCGCATTACGCCGCGCCGACGTTGCTCGGGCTCGCAGCACGGCTGGTGCAGCGCCAGCCGTTCGTGCACCTCGTGGTCACGAACGTCCCGGGCCCACAGGTGTCGCTGTACTGCATGGGCGCGCGCATGCTCGAGGCGTACCCGGTCGTGCCGTTGAGCCACAACCTGAGCCTGGGGATCGCCATCCTGTCCTACTGCGGGCAGCTGCACTTCGGTTTGAACGTGGATCCCGACGCGTTCGGCGACCTCGACGTGCTGAGCGCGGCGCTCGAAGCGTCGTTCGCGGAGCTGACCAAGCTCGCGGGAGACCTGGACGTCGAGACCGACGAAAGGGGCACCACATGACCGAGCTCTGGGAACGTAACGCCTGGGAGCTGGCCGACGACGTGCGCGCCGGCCGGCAGGCTGCGGCAGACCTGGTAGAGGTGTGCCTCGAGCGGATCGCGGCGCGCAACCCCGAGCTCAACGCGGTGTGCCACCTGGATGCCGACGGCGCGCGCGCCCACGCCGCGTCGATCGACCGGATCGTCGCCGGCGGTGGTGACCCGGGTCCCTTCGCCGGCATCCCGATCGGGGTGAAGGAGCTCGCGCAGGTCAAGGGATTCCCCGACACGCACGCGTCGCTCGTGTACCGCGACGAGATCGCACGCGACGACTGCCCCGAGGTCGCGCGGCTGCGCGCGTCGGGTGCGGTGATCGTGGGCCTCACCACGGCGCCCGAGTTCGGCATACCGAGCTACACCGCGTCCCGCCTCCACGGCGTCACGCGCAACCCGTGGAACCCGGAGCGCACCCCCGGCGGCTCCTCGGGTGGCTCGGCCGCCGCGGTGTCGGCAGGGCTGCTCCCGGCCTGCACCGGAAGCGACGGCGGGGGATCGATCCGCATCCCGTCGAGCTACAGCGGGCTTCCCGGCATGAAGTCCACCTTCGGTCGCATCCCCTCCGGCGGCGAGGACGACCCCTTCGACACCGGACTGACCTCCGTGTCGGGTCCCATCGTCCGCTCGGTGCGCGACGCGGCGCGCTACGTCGACGTCACGGGCGGACCGTCGCTGACCGACCCGACCTCCCTCCCCAAGGCCGCACCCTACGAGCTGCTGGCCGCCGACGCGGATCGCGCGCGCGACGCCTTGCGCGGTCGGAAGGTGGCGTTCACGACCACGCTCGGATATGCCGACACCGACCGCGCGGTCGCCGCCGTGGTGCGCGAGGCCGCGGAGGCCCTGGTCGACGCCGCCGGGCTCGAGTTGGTCGACGTCGACATGACATTCCCCCGGCCGGGCCGGGCCTGGGGTGTGCTCAGCGCGCCGAACCTCGCGGCCTGGCGGCTCGATCGCTGCACCGAGCAGATCGAAGAGCTGGACTTCCTGGCGCGCAGCTCGGTGGAGGGCATGCCGCACCTGCGGGCGCGGCATCTCGGTGCGGCGGTGCGCCGGCGCCACGAGCTGCTCGTCGCGTCGGGGCGCGTGTTCGAGGAGGTCGATCTGCTGCTCACGCCCACGACTCCCACGACCGCGTATGTCGCGGAGGGAACGCTGCAGGGCGAGGTCAACGGCCACGACGTCGACCTCATGTACCTGTCGGCCCCGTTCACGGCACCGTTCAACATGACCGGCCAGCCCGGGATGTCGATCCCGGCCGGCCTGGTCGACGGGATGCCGTGCGGGCTCCAGGTCGTCGCCCGGCGCCTGGAGGACGAGCTGTGCTTCGCGGCTGGCTCGGTGCTCGAGGCGGTGCGCCCCTGGCCCAAGCTCGCCCCCGACAGCTGACCCCACGCCGACCCCTTCCGGGATTGATCGTCCAGGAGCGCAGAGCGCTCCTGGACGTACGAACCGGGGAGAGGTTTCCCGGGGAGAGGCGGTTCCGGGCGGGGGTACGCTCGGGGGCGTGACCGACGTCGCGCGACGGCCGGGCGACCCTCCGAGGGCGCCCAGGCCCCACAAGCAGGAGCAGGACCCGGCCTCCGAGGAGATCCTCGAGGTGGCGCCGGGCGTCCTGCGCATGCAGCTGCCCATCTGGATGCCGGGCCTGGGCCACGTCAACATGTACGGCCTGATGGACGACCGCGGGCTCGCGGTCGTCGATCCCGGCCTCCCCGGCCCGCAGAGCTGGAAGGCGATGAAGTCGCGCCTGCGGGCCGCGGGCTACCGGGTGAGAGACGTGCACACGGTGATCGTCACGCATTCGCACCCCGACCACTTCGGCGCCGCTGGCCGGCTCAAGAAGGAGGCCGGTGCGCAGCTGGTCGCCCACAAGGCGTTCACGACCTGGTCGCTGCAGCGCAAGGGCGCCACGCTCACCGAGGCGGAGGCCGAGCGGCTCGAGCAACAGGCCATCGAGGAGGCATCGCACTACCGCGGTCCCTCGCTCGACGAGCTGCCTTCGCTCGACGACCACGACCATTGCGCGCTCGACGAGATCACCACCGAGACCCAGCGCCAGTCGGTGCCCTGGGGTGGCTCGACCCCGTGGGGTGGGAGCAAGCACCCGCAGCCGCCGCTCTCGCGACGGATGATGATCCGGGCGATGCGCCTCCTGTATGCACCGCCCGACCCGACCCGGCGCGTCCACCACGGCTCACCGGTCCGGCTCGCGGGGCGCGACTGGCTCTCGATCCACACCCCGGGTCACACCCTCGACCACCTCTGCCTCTACGACCCGGAGCACGGCGTTCTGCTCTCCGGTGACCACGTGCTCCCGTCGATCACCCCGCACGTCTCCGGGTCCGGCCAGGGCGACGCGCTGCGCTCGTACCTCGCGACGCTCGACCTCGTCGGCGCGCTCGACGGCGTGCAGCTGGGCCTGCCCGCGCACGGCCACCCGTTCGACGACGTGCCCGGTCGGGTCGAGGAGATCAAGGACCACCACGAGGAGCGGATGGAACGGCTGCGCGACGTGTCATTGGCGGTGGGGCCGGCCTCGGTCATCGATCTCAGTCACGAGCTGTTCCCGAAGAAGCACTGGGGTGTGATGGCCGAGAGCGAGACCTTCGCCCACCTCGAGCATCTCCGGCGCGCCGGTGAGGCCGAGCGCTGGGACGACGACGGCGTGCTCGTCTACCGGGTCGCTCCTCCCGCGTCCGCCTGAGGAAAATCCGATGCGCACCGACGACCCGACCGCGGAGGCAACGCATCTCCTGCAGGACCTGATCCGCAACGCGTGCGTGAACGACGGTCGTCCCGAGTCGGGCGGCGAGGTGCGATCGTCCGATCTGCTCACGGGCTATCTCGAGGGCGGCGGGCTCGACCTCCAGCATTTCGAGCCCCAGCCGGGCCGCCGCAGCGTGCTCGCGAAGATCGAGGGCTCCGACCCGAGCGCCCCGTCGCTGATGCTGATGGGTCATACCGACGTCGTCCCGGTGAACCCCGACGGGTGGTCGCGCGACCCCTTCGGCGGTGAGCTCGTCGACGGGATGATCTGGGGGCGCGGCGCGGTCGACATGCTGAACCTCACCGCGACGATGGCCGTCGCGTTCCGGCGGCTCGCCGAGTCGGGATTCACCCCGAAGGGGACGCTGATGTTCCTCGGCGTGGCCGACGAGGAGGCGCTGGGCACCTGGGGTGCGGAGTGGCTGGTCGACCACGAGCTCGACCACGTGCGCGCCGACTACGTGGTCACCGAGTCGGGAGGGTTTCAGATGCCCGGGGCCCAGGGGCCTTGTCTTCCGGTGATGGTCGAGGAGAAGGGCACCTACTGGTCGAAGCTCACGGTGCACGGCACCCCGGGCCACGCGTCCCAGTCGTTCCGCACGGACAACGCGCTGGTGAGCGCGGCCGAGGTCGTGCGGCGGATCGCCGAGTACCGCCCGCCGACGGTGCTGAGCGAGACCTGGTCTCGCTTCGTGCAGGGCATGGGGCTCCCCGACGAGCTGCTCCACGTGGACGGCTTCGTCGACTACATCTCCAAGCTCCCGCTCGGGTTCAGCCGGCTCGCGTACGCGTGCGCCCACACGACGATGGCGCCCACCGTCGCGCACGGCGGCACGAAGACGAACATCATCCCCGACTCCGTCGAGCTGCAGGTCGACGTCCGCACGCTGCCGGAGCAGTCGGGCGATGTCGCCCGCTCGATGCTGCTCGACGCGATTGGGGATCTCGCCGATCGCGTCGACATCACATCGAAGGACGACCCGGCGACGCGTTCGGCGATCGACACCCCGCTGTGGGACGCGCTCGGCCGGGTCACGTCTCGGCTGTGCGAGGGCTCCGCGCTCGTCCCGATGTTGATGACCGGTGGTACCGACAACCGGTTCTTCCGCCGCGCCGGATCGGTCGGATACGGCTTCGGCCTGTTCAGCCGGCGGCTCGCCTTCGAGGACTACGCGACGATGTTCCACGGCAACGACGAGCGCGTCGACCAGGAGAGCCTGAAGCTGTCCACCGAGCTGTGGCTCGCGCTGGCCGAGGACCTCCTGGCTTAGTCGCGGCCCTGGTCGCGGAGGTACTCCTCGAACGCCTCTGCGATCGCGTCGCCGGTGGCGAGCCCTTCCTCGTCGGCGAGGTCGCGGGCCTCGTCGACGTCGTCGGCTTGTTCCTCGAGGCCGCGGACGTAGGCTCCAAGATCGTCGTCGCCCGACACCGCCGTGTCGATCCGCGCGCGCCAGGCGTCGGCGCTCACGCCGAGCTCGCGCAGGTCGAGCTCGAGGCCGGAAAACGCCGCGACCCGTTCAAGGAGAGCACGCGTGGCGGGCGGGTTGGGTGGGGCAGCGACGTAGTGCGGGACCGGGGCCCACATCGACACCGAGCGCACTCCGGCGGCGCGGCATGCGTCGTGGAGCACGCCGACGATCCCGGTCGGGCCTTCGTAGTGGGAACGGCTGAGCTCGAGTCGGTCCATGTCGGCGGCGACGGTCGCCGCACCGGTGCAGCGCACGGGACGGGTGTGGGGCGAGTCTGCGAGCAGCGCGCCGAGTGTCACCGCCGATCGGCATCCCGTCTCCGCCACGACGGTGAGCACGTCGGCGCAGATCCCGCGCCAGTGCAGGTTCGGCTCCGGGCCCGAGCACAGCACGAGATCGGGCCCACCGGGAGCGTCGGTGATGGCGGCGTCGAAGCGGATCTGCGGCCAGCAGATGCTGCGGGTGACGCCGTCGGTGAGCTCCACCGTCGGGCGGACGACCTGGAAGTCGAGGTACTCGTCGGCATCGAGTGACGCGAAGCGCTCGCCGCCGTAGCGGCCCGACAGCCAGCCCAATGCGTCGGATGCCGCGTCGGCGGCGTCGTTCCACCCGGTGAACGCGGCGACGAGCACGGGGTCACGCAGACGCGGCCGGGACTCCCATCGCAGCGAGCTCACGGTGCCAGGGTACGGGATGAGTCACCGGCCCAGCGGCCCGGCCCAAAGGGTCAAGAGCGTTGGCCGGTTCACCGAGGCAACCAGGCTCGCGCCTCGGCAGGCGCTTCACACGATCGCGTCCGCGGCGCGCAGGTCCGCGATCGCCTCGGGCGAGAATCCCACCTCGGCCAGCACCTCGTCGGTGTGCTCCCCGATCTCGGGCGCAGCACTTCGCACCCGGGGCAGCTCGTCGCCGAACTGGCACGGTCCGATGGCGAGGCGCGCCCTTCTGTGATCCGGATGGGCGGCCAGGTATCCGTTCGCGACGACCTGCGGGTCGTCGATCACCTCGACCGGCGAGGCCATCGCCGACCAGATGACGTCGCGGGTCGACAGATCGGCGCGCAGGTCGGCGAGGTCTCGCGAAGCGATCGCGTCGGTGAGCGCGCTGTGGAGCTGTTCGCGGTGTGCAGCGCGGAGCTCGGTGTCGGCGTAGTCAGGGTGCTCGACGAGCGCATCGAGGCCGAGCGCGGCGCAGGTCGGCTCCCAGTGGCGCACGTCGTCGAGCATGTTGAGCAGCAGCCACCGGCCGTCGCGGGTTCGGTACGACCCGATCAGGGGGTTGGGCAGCGCGTTTCCGGCGTCGAGTGGGGCCGGGTCGGTGCCGGTCACGGTCGTGCTGACCAGGTCGGGCGCGAGCGTCCACACCGCCGTGGCGAGCAGGGCGACGTCGACCACCGATCCCTTGCCGGTGCGCTCGCGCCGGAACAGCGCCGCCGCGATCCCGCCGGCGAGGTGTGCGCCGCTGGGGCCGTCGCCCATCGCGGCCCGCTGCATCACGAGTGGTCCGTCGGGCGGTGTGAGCATGTGGCCGATCCCGCCTCGGGCCCAGAAGGAGACCGCGTCGAACCCGCCGAGGTCGGCGTCGGGGCCGCGCTGGCCCTGCCCGTGGCCACGCGCGTAGACGAGCCCGGGGTTGACGGCCCAGCAGTCGTCGGGGTCGAGTCGCAGCCGGGTGCGCGCGGAGGGCAGGAAGCTCGTGATGAGCACGTCGGCCCACTCGATGAGGCTGTCGAGCGCGGCTCGTCCCTCGATCGAGCGGAGGTCGATGGCGATCCCGCGCTTGTTGCGGTTCATCTGCTCCCAGAGGAAGTTGAACTCGCCGGTGTCGGCGACGAGCCCGGCGCCCATCACCGCGCGCAACGGGTCACCTGACGGCCTCTCCACCTTCACCACGTCGGCGCCCCAGTCGGCAAGCACCGCGCCGCAGCTCGGCACGAAGCCGAACTCGGCGAGCTCGAGCACCTTCACCCCGTCGAGCGGACCCATGGCTCACCTCCGTCAGTTCCTGAGCGGCGCGGACTGCCGGTGGTCCGGGACCGAGCACCGGCCCGAGGCGACCGAGCTCCGGCATCGTCGATGCCGCTCAGCCTCTCAAGGCCGGGATCGAGCTGCGGTTCGCCTGGTCGAGCGCGGCGTCCACCAGTCCCGAGACCATCTGGCCCATCGCCTCGAAGCCCTCCCCGAGCGTCTTGCCCATCTGGAACCGCGCGTTGATGCCCTCGACGATGATTGCGAGCTTGTAGCAGGCGAAGGCCTCGTACCAATCGAGGGACTCGACGTCACGCCCGCTACGGCGCGCGTACTCCTCGACGACCTCGTCAGGGCTGAGGAAACCGGGTCGGCCCCCGACAGCGGCGCCCGTGGCGATCACGGGTGTCTCGGCGCGTCCCCAGTAGAGGAGGAACAGTCCGACGTCGGCCAACGGGTCGCCGAGCGTCGACATCTCCCAGTCGAGCACCGCGACGATCCGGCCCGGGTCGTCGAGCGCCATCATCGTGTTGTCGAGGCGGTAGTCGCCGTGCACGATCGTGGCGGGTCCGGACTCCGGGAGCGCGTTGCGCAGGCGGCGGGCGAGCTCGTCGACCTGCGGGAGCTCACGGGTCTTGGAGCGTTCCCACTGCTCCCCCCAACGTCGCACCTGCCGCTCGAGGAAGCCGTCGGGACGCCCGAAGTCGCCGAGGCCCACGGCGGCGTAGTCGACCGCGTGGATGCGTGCCAGAACGTCGACGAGCTCCTCGGAGCAGCGGCGCGCGTCCTCGGGAGCGATCGTGGCCAGCGCCGCGGGGTCGCTGTAGACGACTCCGTCGACCAGCTCCATCACGTAGAACGGCGCGTCGTTCACCGCGGTGTCCTCGCAGAGCGTCAGCGCCTTGGGTACGGGCACGTCGGTCGGGCCGAGCGCGGCCAGCACGCGGTACTCGCGCGCCATGTCGTGCGCGGTCGGGAGCACGTGACCGAGCGGGGGGCGGCGCAGCACCCAGCGGTGCTCGCCGTCGGTGATCGAGTACGTGAGGTTCGATCGGCCTCCCGCGATCAGGGTCCCGACGAGCGGACGGTCGGATGCGTCGGGGACGTGGGCCGCGAAGTAGGCGCGCAGACGCTCGAGATCGATGCCCTCGGGAGTTACCTCGTCGCTCATCGCTCCGGTCCTGATCGGAAGCCGGAGACTACGCGACGGCGATCAGGCGACGCGGGGAGTGCGCGGAGCGACGGGCTCGCCGTTGCCCTTGGGGTAGCGGGCCACCCGGCCGACGGGCATGTCGACCCGGAAGCCGGCGGCCGCACGGTCCTCCTCGGACTCGCCGCCCCAGAAGCCGTACTCGCGGTGCTCGCGGGCCCAGTCGCGACACGCGAGGAGCACCTCGCACTCCGCGCACACGACCCGGGCCTTGGCCTCGCGCACCACGCGGGCCTCGGGCCGCTCACCGGCAGGGGCGAAGAACAGCTCGGTACGGCCACTGCAGGCGGCGTCGGCCGTCCAGCTCAGCGGGCCGGTGAAGATCAGTGTCGAGAGGTGCTCGGCAGCCACTGGGTACCTCGTTGGTCTGCGTGACGGCCCCGGGGGTTGGTCCGTTCGATGTCGGAGATCGGGGAGCCGGCGGGGGGGGGGGGGGGGGGGCGCCCCCCCGCGGGGCGCCCGGGGGGGGGGGGGGGGCGGGTCGAGGCAGCATCCTTTGCTCGAGTACGTTCCGTAGCAATTTTGGCTCAAGCCGTTTACAATCGTGC
>Ga0194128_10000305_pt1 | contig 90271 bp, 100 predicted proteins | sample TA2KigCa65mmetaG_FD_148650 | JGI IMG/M metagenome (GOLD analysis project Ga0194128, IMG submission 148650) | Freshwater microbial communities from Lake Tanganyika, Tanzania - TA2015037 Kigoma Deep Cast 65m | ecosystem: Environmental > Aquatic > Freshwater > Lake | place: Tanzania: Lake...
GGTTATCCCCGTCCATAGGTTAGGTTGACTACGTGTTACTGAGCCGTCTGCCTTGCATTGCTGCAACGACTCACATGGCTTAGTACCAATCCGATAGCAGTCAGGTCCGGCAGGATCAACCGGATTCTTTTTTTTCCTTGGTTTATTGAAAGTAGTACACTTGGAATTGAGCGGATTGCACAATATCTTCACATATCAGAAAAGATCTATTTGATCAAATCCTCATTTTGTATCCGTAACAGGAGGCCTGTAAATCACAAAATGGTTCAATACCATGCTTTCATCACAAGCGCCGCTTTTTTGTCACGTATGCAAAAAATTTTACCTGCACAAATACATATAAACCATGCCTAAAATTTGCAGGTTTTTTCTTGATTTTTTCGATCACAAATATATTTTCATGGTCCTGATCGTCGTGATTGGATAGCAAAATAAAGTACATAAAAAAAACACCACAGTCTTCTAAGATTTTTGAAAAATCAAAAAGACTTCATGTAAACGGTGTTTCACACAACATAAGATTCTTTGAGCCGTATCCATTTGTAACAAAATCTGCAAAAGGAAAATTCCTTGTCGATGTTGATTCAAACAAATATGTTGATTATTGGATGGGACACTGGTCACTTATCTTAGGTCATGCACCATCTAAAATAAAACAAAGAATCCAAAAACAGATCAACGATGGATGGATGTATGGCACTGTAAACAAGATGACAGTAGAGCTGTCAGAAAAAATTCAAAGTGCAGTTCCAGTGGCAGAAAAGATTCGCTATGTAACGTCTGGAACTGAGGCAACAATGTATGCAGTAAGACTTGCAAGAGCAGTTACAGGAAAAAATATTATTGCAAAAATTGATGGAGGATGGCATGGCTATACATCAGATCTGCTAAAGACAGTGAACTGGCCATTTGATACAGCAGAAGGTAGCGGACTAGTAACTGATAAAAAAATTGTTTCATTGTCATTAAATGATTTAGAGGAATCATTTTCAATACTAGATTCTGTAAAATCTGATCTTGCTGGCGTGATTATCGAGCCTGTGCTTGGAGGGGGCGGTAGTATTCCTGCAACAAAAGACTACCTTTATGGAATCCAGCAATATGTACACAAAAATAATTCGCTTTTTATTTTAGATGAAATTGTTACTGGGTTTAGGTTCAGGTATGGATGTCTATACCAAACAATGAATCTTGATCCTGACATTGTTGCACTAGGAAAAATAGTCGGTGGAGGATTTCCAATTGGCGTGGTTTGTGGTAAAAAAGAGATCATGGAGTATGCAAATGCGCATACAAAGACAAAGGAAAAGCGGGCTTATATTGGGGGCGGAACGTTTTCTGCAAATCCAATCTCTATGGCAGCTGGTAGCTCAACACTTGATGTTCTAAAAAAGAAAAAAAATTCATTGTATGAAAAAATTAATGGTTTTGGTACAAAAGCAAGAAAAGAAATCGATAAAGTGTTTGCAGGAAAGACAATAACAACAGGAATTGGGTCTCTATTTCTCACTCACTTTGTAAAAAATGGCGTCGATAAAATACAAAATGCTACTGATGCTGCAAAATGTAATGTTGACCTGCTTCACAAGTATCATTTTGATATGATTGCAAATGATGGGATTTTCTTTTTGCCGGGAAAACTTGGCGCGTTTTCAGACGCACATTCACAAACTGATGTAAAGGAACTAGTTTTAGCATCTGAACGGTTTTCTGAAAATATAAGAAAATAAGAAATTTTAGAAATTATTGTTTTGAATAGCTAGACTGAATTTACCTTTTAGTGATATGATGATGACGGTCGTAATAGAAGCTATCAACACAAGAGGTGCCACAAAACCGAACTCAGGAATTACGGTAATTGCAAATTCAGGATTTACATAAGTGCCTGTAATCCTTATCTCTTCACTTCCATTTTGAAATGGAATTTCAAGAGTTCTCATAGATGAGCCTTGCATTTCCTCGTATTTGGATTCCACTCCATCAACCTGCACTACAAATTTGTCATCAAAATCAGTTTCAAGAATTTTTGCATCTATGACATTTCGCGGTAGTTCAATTGTTAATACGCCTCCTTTCATTACACCGGTATAAACTTCAAGATCGTCGTTGTAAACTTGGGTACTAATGCTTATTATAAGAGAATTCGATTCCGGTTCTGCCTCAATGTTTGTTACAAACCCGCTTGTAATGTGATAGTCCAAGTTAAACCTTGCCAGCATTCCATCAAAAGCCTCAACTTTTGTTGAAACATAATTGTTAAGCTGACCTTTGCCTATCATATCTACTGTATTAGCTGACGTAGATGGTCCCTGATATGCAGTAATTACATATGCACCATTTACTTTCCACATTTTATTGGTTTTGATTGTAGTTTTGTAATTCAAATCAGAATCAACATTTAGTTGATCAATAGAAACCAAATTTCCATTTGGTGAAGTAACTTTAATCACTACTGGCTCCATCGCTGTTCTTGGTGCATGGCCTGAAACAAGAATTGTTGATTCATCAAGTGGCTCTGCATTTATTGTAAATCTATCTAAAATATCAGCAACAGTTCCTTGAGGAACCAAGTGGGTACCAAAAGCAGGTTAAGTTTGGGCATACATTACAGTTAGCACAAAAATAAAACACAAAATTGGTATTCTACCCATTATCCGTTCAATCTATTACTAAGTAATAAGAATTGTCTTCACCAACAGCATCATTAATAACATGGTCATGTTTTTACATAAAAAATTCTTTTATTTTTGTGACATCAAAGTGGCATAGTGACAAAAGAAAAAGCTAAGAAAATTCAAGTCACTTAGCTAGAAAACTTTCATTACAGGCAAGGTCCTAGCTACACTATATGCGATTGTTTGGAAAAAAGACAGATGTTGAGGATTTAATTTATGAAGCAATGTCTTGCCTTGAAAAAGGACAGCCAAAAATTGCAATTCCTATTTTAAATAATGCTTTAAGAGAGGATCCAAAAAACACTATGGCTCTTTACAACAAGGGGCTGGCACTAAACCAGACAAGAAAGTATAATGATGCAATAACATGTTTTGATAAGGTCTTAGAAATCAATCCAAACGACACACAGTCATTGAACAACAAAGCAATTGCACTTGCAGAGCTTGGCAACATAGACGATGCAATGAAATGCTATCAAAAGGCAATCGAGGAAGACCCAAAGTATGCAGCTGCTCACTATAACAAAGGCGTCTTACATGACAAGTTATTAGAGCATGACGAAGCGTTGTCATGTCTTGATGAAGCAATAAAATTAGATCCAAAAAAGCCAAACCCAATATTTTACAAAGGAATTGTTTTAGGAAAAATGAAAAGACATGAAGAAGCACTCAATTGTTTTTCAAATCTATGTCATATTCATCCACAACATCAAGATGCATTTTTCCATAAGGGAATTGAGCTTGCAGAGCTTGACAGACATAATGAAGCAATTGAGATATTTGATAAACTCTTGTCAAAACATAAAGAAAATGTCAATGTTCTTTATGCAAAATCTCGAAGCATGGCAGCACTTGAACGCATTGAGGAGTCTTTGACACTATTAAGACAGGCAATAGCAAAAGATTCAAAGACAATAAAAAAGTGGGTAAAACAGGAAAAAATTTTTGAAAAGCTATTTGATGATGAACGCTTTAGAAAACTAGTAACATGATACGAAGAAATAATAGTCTAGATACGATTTAGTAAAAAATTGCATAATTCTAAATTTACAAATATTGAAAATATCTACTCAAAAAGAAAAAATCTCAAAATCAATCCCCAGTATTTTACAGGTGCTGTAAAAATAAAAGAAATATCAAGTGTAATAAAGTCAAAAGAACAAAAGATATATCATGTTACTTTTTTTGGCTCAAAGACAAAGATGCACAGCCATGAGGGGGGACAGATTCTAATTGTTACAAAAGGTCAAGGCAGTCTTTCTTTTTATAAAAAAATTGGAAAAGGAAAGAAAAAGTTTTCAATAAAAAAGATACATAAGACAAGGCTAAGGCCAGGCGATGTGACGTACATTCCTGCAAAAATTCTACATATTCATGGTTCAATTGGAAAGAAAATAGTATTTTCCCACATTGCGCTAAATTCCTATCCAGCAAAAAACAAAGAACCAAAAACAACTTGGTTTGAGTCAGATTTTGAATCTAAAGTAACCAGCATGATACGATAGTAAATGATCATAAAAAAATTACAAAACTTGGACAAGATAGATGGAAATGAAGGAACGATAATTTCTCAAATATTTCATCCACACAATACCCTAAGCGGAATAAGATACAGCATATCACACTCTACAATAAAACCTGAAAAAAGATCAAAACGCCACAAGATGAAAACATCTGAGATATACTATATCCTTGAAGGAAATGGAATTATTCACATTGATGACGAGTCTCAACTAGTCTCAAAAGATGATGCAGTTTACATTCCTCCTTTTTCAATTCAGTTTATCGAAAATACTGGCACGTCTGATCTAAGGTTTTTGTGCATAGTTGATCCTGCGTGGAAAAAAGAAGACGAAACCATGTTGGAATAACTGTGCTTTATGGTATGAAATTGTTTTTAACATAGAGCCTCCATTTTATCTTAATTGAATACAACCCTTGCATGTAAGACCCTAAATGTTAACGAGGATGCTTCCTTTGAGGAGATAAAATATGCGTACAGAAAACTAGCACTGCATCTTCATCCTGATAAGAATGACATAGAAAGAGATGGTGTAAAGTTCAAGCTTGTCACTGATGCATATCACCACCTAAAAAATAATCAAAGATATCTTAATGCAAAAACACGAAGCTCATCAAAAAGCTGGGCATACACAAACACGCAAACAAAAAGCAAGCAGACATTTAATGGCAAACCATCATGGGGTGCTAATTTTGGAAAGAGCCCACCTGAAGAGGACTGGAGCAGATATACCAAAGACTTTGAAGCAAATCAAGACTTTTGGAAAAAATATGAAAAAGATTTTTGGGAAAAATACGATGCGTGGATGAGTGGGGCGTACAAAGAAGAAACTAGATTTGAGTCTAAAAAGCAACCAGAGCAAGAACCTGATGTTTCTGTAAATGTAGATCCAACTTTATGCATTGGTTGCTGCAGCTGTGAGACTATAGCACCTGATGTTTTTGCAGTAGACAAGAAAATAAAGATGAATCCAAAATCACACGTACATAATGAAAAAGGAGCCAAGTTTGAAAAAATTATGGATGCTGCTCAGACTTGCCCCACAAAAGCAATCAATGTTGATGAAAAAGAAACCCAGAGACGACTTTATCCGTGGTAGACTAGCCTTTTATCTTTGTTAGTATATCGTCAAACTCTTTATCTGATAGCTTTGGTCTGTTTCTAAACATGCTGTGAACAGCACCTGCACCGTCCCGTGCACTTCGTGGAATTATATGAACATGCACGTGTGGAATCTCCTGACCACTTTCCTTTCCATTATGAATGGCAATTAGTTCTGCATCTGTTAGCGCTTCAATCTTTTCTGTGACTTTTTGTACCAGTCTGAATAGATCAGAATTCTCATCAGGAGGCATTTGTTGAACTTTTTCGTAATGATTCTTTGGGATTACTAGGGAATGCCCATTTGTCAATGGAAATACATCTAAAAATGCCAAAGACTTGTCAGATTGTAAAATAATTCTTGCAGGAATCGTGCCATCAACTATTTTACAGAAAATACAATCCATGTGATTTACTGTATTGATTATAGATAATAAATCATCACGGCTCTACAATTGTTGCCCAAGCAAGTCCTTCTCCAAACTTTATCTTTGTTTTTGTTCCAGCTTCAAGATAACAGTCTTGGATCTTTTTTGGTATGTGGTCAGACGTATTTGCATAACATATTCCATCTGAGCTTGAAAGAATTTCAACGTCTTCATACACGTCTGATCTAATGAGATTCCAAAATGGAAAAACTAGGGTGGATAGTATCAATCCTGCACCTACTAGCATACCACCAAAAACAAGACCATATTTTTTAGAGTCGGACCATTCAACCATCACCACATTCCCCCATCTGATGCACCAGCATCTGGCTTTTTTTGCGGAGGTCTGCTGTGAGCCTTGTTCATGTGACGCTTCAGACGTTCTGAATCATGTAGCTCAAGACCACATTCCTTGCATTTTGTTTCATTTTTTTCTTTTTTGAATAGTCCCAACTTACTTTATGAAAATTTAAAATATATTATAAAACCTATGAATTCCTAGCTGTCATCCGCTTCTGCCAGCTCCAAATATGCCAAGAATGCTGCTTACCATCATACCTATAGTATACGAGTCACCAAACTGTTCAAATGTTGGAATAAAGTGAACAGTCAAAAGTGCCCCAAGTGCAGCGATCGAACTATACTGGGTTATTTTCTTTACAAGAATCATGTCTTTATCAAATGGAGCTAAAAGCATTCCCAGTATCCAAATTCCAAAAAGCCAGATCATGACCTTTATTGATAAAAAGTCAGGAGCAGAAAAGGCAGCACCAAAATACATAGCTGTAATAATAAAGTCCGCCTTTAACATTCTTGCAAAAATTGAATCAAATGTCTTGATTCTAATTACGTAATAGCCAAAAAGAGCACCCATGATTGCTACAGATGCAATGCTACCCCCAACAAATGCAACATTATCAATGCAGTTAAAGAAAAGATCGCCAGGCTTTATGCTTCCGCAAAATACTTGACTTGAGACAATTGCCATAAGAAATGACTTTATGCTAACGCTTGCAATGATTAGAAGGGTTTTATGTTGTAGCTCTATTTTTTGTTCCTTTGTCAAAACTCAACTTCCCTTTTTGAAAACATGCTTGAAATACAAGCTAGAATCTATTAACCTTTAATTTTTTTACTTGTAATTATTTTAGGTCTCAAATTCTAATACATTATAAAGGATATTGCAATCTCAATTTTGTTGGAAATAAAAAACATAACAGTCCTTGGCTCAGGCATTATGGGACACGGAATAGCCCAAGTATCTGCAATGTCTGGATACAATGTTATTTTGAGAGACATTGAGCAAAAGTTTTTGGATAAAGCAATGGAAAAAATAAAGTGGAGCCTAGACAAACTGGTTTCAAAGGAAAAAATTTCACAGCCTCAAGCAGACCAAATCTTTTCTAGAATTAAACCAGTTATTGATCTAAAAGAAGCTGTAAAAGATTGCCAGCTTGTAATAGAAGCAGTACCTGAGATAATGGATCTAAAAAGAAAAGTCTATGACGAGCTAGACAAGGTGGCAGGAAATGACGTAATATTTGCATCAAATACTAGCACACTTCCAATCACAGAGATTGCAAACACAACTAGCCGACCAAACAGATTCATAGGAATTCATTTTTTTAATCCACCACAGTTGATGAGACTAGTTGAGGTAATACCTGGAAAACAGACATCAAGTGAGATTGTTGATAAGACAGTAGAGTTTGTAAGGTCTGTAAAAAAAGAGCCAGTTTTGTGCAAAAAAGATGTTCCAGGCTTTATTGTAAACCGTTTGTTTATTCCACTTGTCCATGAAGCGTGTTATGTCATGGATAGACAGAAAAATCAGCTAACAGAGATTGATTCTGCAGTCAAGTTTAAGCTTGGATTCCCGATGGGCATTTTTGAGCTTGCAGATTTTACAGGAATGGATGTTATTCACAAAGCAACAGTTGAGATGCATCAAAGAGACAAAAAGGTAATCAACCCACACCCAAAAATAGAACAACTTTACAATGAAAAAAAACTGGGACAAAAATCAGGTGAGGGCTTTTACAAATATTCAGATGATAAATACGAAAGGATCCCATTAACAGAAGATTTGGCACAAAAATGCAATCCAATTCAACTTGTTGCAAACATACTAAACAATGCTGCATGGCTTGTCACAAACAAGGCAAGCGACATACAGGAAATTGAAAAGGCAGCCCAGCTTGGCCTTGGTCTTAAAAAACCATTATTTGATACTGTAAAAGAGTATGGAGTTTCAAATATTGTAAAAGAGTTAGAAAGCCTTACCTCAAAGTTTGGCAAGTTTTACGAGCCAGACTCTTTGCTTGTCTCTATGAAGTAAAACTACCTACTGCTAGAAAATATTTCTATTTTGAAATTTGTTTTAGGATATACTTTACTGCCTCTTTTGGCGTATCAACACCTACAATTTTTACATTTTTTCTATGATCCAGATACTTGTCGATAAATACATCAGTTGTACCTCCCATGTTTTTGATTGCCACCATTGGTTTTCGATGCATGTATGATGCACAAATCTCAGAAAGAGTTCCAGAACCACCTCCAATTATGATGACTCCATCTGCCGAAAGAGATGTAAGAAAGTCTCTTGTCAACCCCATTCCAGTTGGAATTACAATGTCGCAGTATTCATTTGCATGAGAAGGATCATCTTGCGGGATTATTCCAACAGTTAATCCTCCTGCATCATGGGCACCGTGACATGCTGCCTGCATCACACCGCCAAGACCGCCTGTTATCAATACCGAGTCAGACTTTGCAATTTCTGATCCTGTCTCATATGCGATTTTTTCATGTTCTGGCGTACACCCATTTACGTTATGGCCAATTACTAAAATTTGTCTTTTTTTTGCCACTTGATAAGATCACAAAGCCCATATCAAATATCTTTCCAAATTTTAGATCTTGCAAAACGTAAAGGATATTAAATCAGATTTGAAAGAAAGAATATGGAAAAGCGAACAATGCCGATTTGTTTTACAAAAGAACAATACAAGACCATAGAAGAATTTGCAAAAAAGCATGGAATGGTAAATGCAAGTCAGGCAATAGAGAAAATCCTAGACGAAAACTAATTACCTAATTCTTTCTGTTTTATCTTTAATATGATATTCAAGTCAAAATCTGAGTTTTGTACAGTTTGCAAAAAACAGATAACACACAAGCACAAGGCAAAAAAGGAATGGAATGTCAAGTCGCCTCTTTGTGGCGATTGTTATGTTGACAAAATGAAGGAATCATATGATGCAAGTGTACATCAAAATTGCGTTACCTGTGGTACAAGATACAAAGTAACTGATCTTTGGGAGCCAAGATGGCAGTGGGATATGACAGGGCTTTTGTGCAAAAGCTGTTTTGATAAAAAAGAAGAAGGTTTTACAAAAAAGAAGAACTTTTGTTGTATTTGTGGAGCAAAACTTGGTTTTCTAAGATATAATCCAAAAAGCAAATGGAGTCTTGATGGGCAATTATGTAAAAATTGTTGGGATGCACAAAAAGCAAAAAATGGTTAAAATGATATGAGATTTTTTAAAAAATTTCGATGTGAGCAATGTGATAGGATGTTTTCAAAGCAAGAAGAACTAATGCAACACACTCAAGTTATTCATTACAAGGATCTTCCATATGATTGCAAAGAATGTAACAAAACTTTTTCTAACATGGAAGATATGCGCACACATCTTCAACGCTTTCACAGCTATAAAAAAGACAGATAATCTAAATTGCTTTTATTGATTTAACTATTGGCGCACGAATTTTTGTGAATACTCTAAAGCCACAAATGCACTTTATCTCAGGCAATCTGTTTAGCTCAGTATTGCTAACATTTGTTCCACATCTTAAGCACGAATAGATGACATCAAATTTTGCAGTTTGAGGTTCTTCTTCAGCTTGTACCTCTTGTGGTTCGTTTTCTAGTTCATCTACCATGTTTTTTCAGCTATTTTTTGGATAATTTAAGGTTAACAAGATTCTAGGTCAATGAGAGCTCGATATACACGTCATCAGGTATTTTCAATCTCATAAGCTGTCTTATTGCCTTGTCATCTGCGTTTATGTTAATTATTCTTCGATGCATCTTTAGCTCCCACTTTTCATAAGTTTCAGTTCCGCTTCCACAGGGAGACTTTCTTGTAACAACGTTTAGTTTTTTTACAGGAAGCGGAGTTGGACCCTTTATCTTAACGCCAGTTTTTTTACCGATTCCCATTATTTCTGAACAAACACCATCTAATTTTGGCAAGCTTGTACTTGTTAATTTAACACGAGCTGTTTGAGTCATAGAAAAACACTACGGCTTGTGTTCTTCTGTGATTTCTTTTACAACGCCTGCAGCAATTGTTGCACCCATATCACGGAGTGCAAATCTTCCCAACTCTGGAAAGTCTTTGAATGTTTCAATACATGTTGGTCTGACAGGTCTTATCTTTACAATTGCCGAGTCGCCAACTTTGAGGAATTTTGGATTTTGTTCTTCAACTGCACCAGTTGCTGGATTAATTTTTGCCTCAAACTCTGATAGCGTTGCTGCAACTTGTGCAGTGTGAGCATGCATTACCGGTGTATATCCTGGTGCAATAGCTGTTGGGTGATGAATTACTATAATTTGTGCTTTGAATTCTTTTGCAACCTTTGGTGGTGAGTCTGGTGTGCCAAGGACATCTCCTCGTTTGATATCTTTTTTCTCAACACCTCTGAGGTTAAAACCAATATTGTCACCTGCTTCAGCAGATGGCATCTGAGTGTGATGAGTCTCTATTGATTTTATTTCTCCTACTACACCTGATGGCATGATGATTACTTTATCATTAGCCTTCATCTTTCCTGTCTCTACACGACCAACAGGTACGGTTCCTACTCCGGTAATAGAATAAACATCTTGGACTGGAACTCTCAATGGTTTTCCTACTGGCTTTTCTGGAACTGCAAAGTCATCAAATGCTAAAAGCATTGTTTTTCCTTTCCACCATGACATGTTTGTTGATGGCTTTACAAGATTATCTCCCTTCCAGCCAGAAATTGGAATTATTGGAACATTTTCTAGTTTGTATCCTACTGACTTTACTAGCTTTTCTGCCTTGTCTTTTGCAGACTTAAATGCATCTTCTTTGAAATCTACTGCATCCATTTTGTTGATTACTACGATTAGTTGACCGACTCCAAGTGTTTTTAGCAAAAATGCGTGTTCTCTTGCCTGTCCACCTGGTGCAATAGCAGTGTCTGTTTCACCTTCCTTTGCAGACAAAACCAAAACTGCACAGTCTGCCTCTGAGGCACCTGTAATCATGTTTTTGATAAAGTCCCTGTGTCCAGGTGCATCAATTAATGTGAAAAAGTATTTTGGAGTTTCAAATTTTTGAAAAGCAAGATCAATTGTAATACCCCTTTCTCGTTCATCTTTTATGTTATCCATTACCCATGCATACTTGAATGTGTCACCTTTTCCTGTCTTTTCTGACTCGGCTGCATGTTGGGCTATGGTTCGCTCATCAATTAGGCCCAAGTCCATCAGAAAGTGACCCATAGTTGTTGACTTGCCGTTGTCTATGTGACCGGTTACAATCAAGTTTAGGTGGGGTTTATCTGCCATATCGAACTCCTTATGGCAGGGGTTTTATTACCATTTCGATTATTTTGAAAAATAATCAAGCTTTTTTCAATTTTTTATGATCTAAAAAATTCCAAAAAGTTACATATACATAAATCAAAGAAGTCCTTGGAAAAACCATGAAAGTTACCATTTCTGCCATCAAGGCCGATGTTGGCGGAATTGGTGGCCACACAAGACCAAGTGATGAATTGCTAAATGCTGTAAAAAAAACTGTCAAAAACGCAGGAAGTTTGTTGATTGATTCGTATATTGGATATTGTGGTGACGATGTTCACATTGTTATGACTCATACAAAGGGAGTTGACAACAAAGAGATACATCATCTTGCATGGAATGCGTTTTCTGAGGGAACCAAAGTTGCAAAAAATGAAGGACTCTACGGTGCAGGACAGGATCTTCTAAAAGATTCTTTTTCTGGAAATGTAAAGGGCATGGGTCCGGGAGTTGCAGAAATGGAGTTTGAAGAAAGACCAAATGAGGCATTTACTGTCTTTGCTGCAGACAAAACCGAGCCAGGTGCTTTCAATTATCCATTCTATAGGTTATTTGTTGATGCACTAAGTAACACAGGACTGATTGTAAACAAGACACTTGCAAAAGGCGTCAAGTTCAACATAATGGATGTTGAAAAAGGAGAGATCGCAGAACTGGTTTTATGGGAAGACAAGCCTGTTTTAGAAGCTGCATTGATGTATCCAGGCCGTTATGTTGTTTCTTCAATTTATACAAAAGATAATGATCCAATAGTGGCAGCATCAACAGATAGACTGCACAACATAGCAGGAACTTATGTAGGAAAAGACGATCCGATATGCATTATAAGAACTCAGAAAAAATTTCCAGCTACTGAAGAAACAGGTAGTGCTTTTAACAACCCACACTACGTGGCAGGCAACACCAGAGGAAGCCACCATATGCCTCTAATGCCAGTCAAGCTAAATTCTGCTGCATCAATTGACTATTGTATTCCAATTGTTGAGGCACTTGTCTTTAGCATGCATGATGGAAAACTTGTTGGTCCATTTGATGGATTTTCAACGCCAGACTGGGATTATGTAAGAGAGATTGCAACAAAAAGAGCACTGGCAATGCGAAGCCAGGGATTTATCCATCCAGCAACACTTGTCCCAGCTGAGCTAGAATATGCAGAAGGCTATAACGCTATAATCGATGTTCTAAAAGGAAAGATGAAGCCGCTTGATTCAAAGCAAAATCAAGGAAAGAAAAAAGGCTCGTATGAAGATCCTGATTAGAGCAAAGATTATCAGAAAAAGTACAGCGTTGTGTTTATTGTAATCATCAATAAAGTTAAATGAAAACGTTTCCTATGATTAGTAAGATGATCGGCTTTGATACATTGTGCAAGGTAAAAGCACTTGTGGCAACTGGCGTTGCCATAGTATCTGTATCTCATTTCATAACAGTCTTGTTTGGCCAAACAATTCCAAATGTGGTTTTATCATTTTTCAAGGAGGCCACAGGATCATTTATTGTTGCAGCTGTGTTTCTTTTTGCGATAATGTGGTTTTTAAAAGCACGCCCACAACACAGACCAAAAAAGTACACAGTTATCAGCTATGATGTTTTTGGGAAGGAATCAGCAATTGATGGTTTGCGGAAAGATTTTAAGAATCACGATGTGGCGTGGAGCTTTATGAAGCAATACAAGTCACAGTATCCATTGCACAACTTTGCACTAGTATCTGACCTTCCACACTCAAATCGAAAAACCATATTCAGATACCTCTAAGATATTATAGTGACTCAAACTTTTATTCAACGAGTCATAAAAAATCCAGAATGAATTTTTCCATAATCGTAGAAACATTTGAAAAAATGGAAAATACCACAAAGCGATTAGAGCTAACTCAGCATCTTGTAGATCTTTTCAAGAATACACCAAGCGATTTTATCTCTAAGGTTGTTTATCTTATTCAAGGAAAGCTACGGCCTGATTTTGATGGTGTGGAGATTGGAGTTGCAGAAAAGCTTGCAATAAGGGCAATATCAAAGTCTTCAGGAATTCCAATCAAGAAAATAGAAGAAGTCTATAACAAGGATGGAGACCTAGGACAGGCAGCATCAAAGATCTTAGAGCAAAAAACACAGACAACCTTTGTTAAAGAACCAATTACAACAGAAAGAGTATACGAAACACTATACAAAATCGCAGAACTTGAAGGTTCACGCTCTCAAGACATGAAAATGAAGTACATTGCAAGCCTACTAAATGATGCAACCCCACTTGAGGCAAGATTTATTTTAAAAATTTTGCTTGGAACACTGCGACTTGGAATTGCGGACAATACTGTAATGGATGCACTTGCGATAGCATACACTGGCTCTAAAGAAAACAGAGAGGTTTTGGAAACAGCATACAATGTTTCAAGCGATTTGGGAAAGGTAGCAGAAGCCATTTCTACAAAAGGCATTGATGGAACAAAAAAGTTTGAAGTTTCTGTCTTTAATCCTATTAGACCAATGTTGGCTGATCGTGTAAAAAGCGAACAGGAAGCACTTGAGAAACTTGGAACAGAGTTTGCTGCAGAATACAAACTTGATGGCGAACGTGTACAAATTCACCTCAAAGAAGGAATTAATGTTTTTTTGTTTTCAAGAAGACTGGAGAACATAACAAGCTATTATCCTGACATTGTTGAAAAAATTCCCAAGATGCTAAAGGCAAGAGATGCAATACTTGAAGCTGAAGCAGTTGCAATAAATGAAGATACTGGTGAGTTTTTGCCGTTTCAGGAATTAATGCACAGACGACGGAAATACAATGTTGAAAAAGCAGTAGAAAGGTATCCCGTCACTATTAATTTTTTTGACACGCTTTATCTTGATGGCAAAAGCTGCCTTGACATGCCATACTCTGAACGTAGAAAGATGTTAGAGAAAATTGTGACAGAAGATAGTTTTGCAAGACTTGTGCCAATGACAATAGTAAAGACAGAAAATGAGATTGAAGAGTTTCTTGAAAACTCGATTAATGCTGGATGCGAGGGCCTTATGCTAAAGGTTTTGAATGCACCTTACAGGGCAGGCATGAGGGGAAGCAACTGGCTAAAGCTAAAACGTGAGTACAGAAACGAACTTGGCGACAGCTTGGATCTTGTTGTAATTGGTGCATTCTTTGGACGCGGGAGAAGAACTGGACGATATGGCACGTTGTTGCTTGCGACATACAACGACGATGAAGATGTGTTTCCAAGCATTTGCAAAGTTGGCACTGGTTTTACTGATGAAAATTTAGATCAGTTTTATCAGTTGCTCTCAGATAAAGTCACACTCAAAAAAAATGCAAGAATTGACAGCGAGATGGAACCTGATGTATGGTTTGAGCCAGAGCTTGTAATTGAGATTGTTGCATCTGAAATAACACTTAGTCCAATCCACAAGGCTGCAAAAGACATCATAAGAAAAGGAAGTGGTCTTGCTCTTAGATTTCCCAAGTTTACAGGAAAGATAAGATTTGAAAAAGCCCCTGAAGATGCATCCACTGACCAAGAAGTTGTTTCATTGTACAGGGGTCAGAAAAAAATCAAACAGGAAATAGGTCAGGCTTGATTTTGATTGAAAAATACCGCGTAAGGATTAATTAATGCCGCAAATTTACTAAATTTCTAAATGTATAGCGGGGAACTGGAGGTACAGGCTAAACGAAAGGCAATCGCTGTTTTGCAAGATGAGATTAATCGAATTTTAAATGCAGCACGAAGTCTTGCAACGCTGCCAGAACTTATGTTAAAGAAAAACAAGTCAGAGATAAAGGCGACACTTGAGCAAATCGAAACAATTGAGGAGGAAGTAGAAAACCTAAGACGAAAGATTACAAGAGATGTAGCAGATGTTGGCGGCCTGATAATTAACCGAGAAAATCTATTAAACACCGCCTATACAATGGATGAAATTGCAGGCTATATCACAGGGATAGCATTCAAGTTATCAAACATCAAATCTGCAACGCTAAAGTCAGCAGACTTGGGAAAGGATCTTACTGATCTAATCGAGCTTGTAGTAGACGAAGTTTACAAACTAAATGAAATTATACGAAGCCTCAACTCAAATGCAGCCAGCTCAATCGAACTTGCACAAGATACGCAAAAAATTGAAAGAGAGATTGATACAAAATACAGGCAACTTACAATCAAGGTACTTGATGAGATTTCAAACACAAAGGAACTCTTACTTGTAATAGATGTAATTGAAGGTGTCGAAGAAATGGCTGACAAGTGCCAATCTGTATCAGATTCGTTTATTTTACTAGCATTAAGTCTGTAGCTTGAAAAGTGAATTAATCGAAAATCGAATCATAGTCTGGAACATTAAAGACTCACAAAAGCTTTTCATGGAAGGATACTATGGAAAGCCAATTGGCATTTCAAAGCCGAAATTAAATAAGATAAACGTTCCACTAATCTTGGATCTAATCGAAGGATTTTATCTTCTTCAAAAATCAAAGATCAAAATCTACAGAGATAAAAAAGTAGTAACAGAAAAAGAGATGTTAGAAATTTGCAGAAAAGAACATCACAACTTTGATAAAAAGTACGTAGTTTATCGAAATTTTAGGAATAAAGGCTACATCGTAAACCCAGGAATCAAGTTTGGTTGTGACTTTGCAGTATACCAGAAAGGGCCTGGCATTGATCATGCACCATATCTTGTTCAAGTCTACAACAGAAACGAACCAATCTCTTCAACTGATATTGTCTTGGCAGGAAGGCTAGCAACAACTGTAAGAAAGCAGTTTATTTTGGCAATACCTCATGGCGATGATGATGTGAATTACTTGGCACTTGACTGGTGGAAAGCCTAAAGATTTTTTATGTGGCCAGCTATCTTGTCATAAATTTCAAATAATTCTTTTGTAGTTCCAAACTCATAGCTGTTTTTCCACTTGCCATAAATTCTAACTGCGTTTTCTGTTGGTTCAACAAAAATTGTTGCATCTTTTGGAGATTGTTTTGTTATCATTTCTTTTAGCGCAGAATCACCATTAAGCATTTTTGCAAGTTTTCCCCCATTCCATTTTGCATCTGTAACTGTCTTTGAACCAAAGTGTCCCTTTGTTGCAAGTATAGTCTGTGCAACATAGTCAGAAGAGTTTGCTGCATTTTTTCTTACTATAAAATGGGCTTGGAATCTGTCCTGAGTTCCCCATGGAAGTGGATTTTGGTCTTGCATGTTCTATCCTTTTTGAATTATCTGCACAAGATCAATGTTTGTGCCTTTTATCTCCAAACAGCCTTTGTTTGTAATCATACGAGGAGTCTGTGAAAAATATCTGCCATAGTAATCGCCTCTTTCTGTCTCATCTGTTCCTATCTCTTTTGCATTAGCATTGACTCCAATTTCTTTTAATTTATCAGAAAAAATCTCTGGCATTGTCTTTAACACAATAGTTTCAGGTTCAGAATCATGCATATCGGATGTGTTTTTCACCCTCAAATAAAGATTAATCGAACTTTAAACAACCAAATAAATAATACAAAAATTGCAGTTCCTTGTCCATGCTCAAGTTTCAAAACAAAGTTGCACTAGTTACTGGCAGCGGGACAGGAATTGGTCAGGCAATTGCAAAAAAATTTGCAGAAAACGGTGCAAGTATTATTGTACTAGGAAGAAGAAAGGAACCGCTTGAAGTGACAGCAAAGATTCTTGAAGAAGTTTTCAATAAAGTACAAAGTAATGCATTTGTAAAAATTTTCCCAGGCGTAGATGTAAGTGATGCGCAGCTCATCACAGACATGTTTGAGTCTTTGAGAAAATCAAACATCAATGTAGACATTATTGTAAACAATGCAGGCGTATCAGGCCCTGTAACATGCTTTCCAAATGCGCCACTTGATGAATTCAAAAGTGCAGTTGCAATACATCTTACCGGTACGTTTTGGACTTCATCACAGGCCCTACGTGTCATGAAGACTGGTTCAAAAATAATTACAATTTCAACATTTTTTGCAGAAGAACGCCCACTTGAGCAACGCCCTTACAGATTTCGCAGTCCCTATACTGCATCTCAAGGTGCAAAAAATAGACTCGTAGAAGCAATGTCTTGGGAGCTAACAGACAAGGGCATAATTTCTATTGCTACAAATCCTGGTCCTGTTCATTCTGATAGAATTTACAAAACTGTTTATCCAAAAGCTGCATCTGAGTTTATGCGCGTAAGTGGTTTTGAGGATCTCACTCCACTTGAAGTAGAAAAAGCAAACAAAGAGATTGTTCCATTATTAGGCGAAGATGACAATACTGTAAAAAAAGGAATTTCACAGGCAGCTGCCAACTTGGCTAAAACAAAACCTGGTGCAGACAGTAAAAAGCTTGAAGATACGCTAGCAAAATTGCTTTCAAAAATACAATCCATAGCAGAAAAGATTCAGAAAAATACAGCAAAGATGATTGCAGATGAGCAGTTCTTATCGCAAGAACAGGTTGCAGAGACAGTTCTTGCATTATGTGATGATAACTTGGCAAAAATTCTAAACGGCAAGGTCATTCCAGGCGACAGAGTGTTTTATCCAGTACGACCACATGTTGCCACCACAACTCCAGACGTTACACAGCCAGACTTTAGCTCAAAGGTTTTTGTTTTTACAATTGATGCAACAGACAAGACAGATTCTGATAGGGTAGAGTTTATCGCAGAGCACATAGTAAAAAATGGCGGAAAGGTTGTTTGCCTAATTTCTAAAAATTCCCCAAAGGAATGCCAAGACTCTATTCAAGCAAAGTTTCACTCACATGTAATTGATTTAAAAAATCCAGCCGAGATTGAAAAATTCCTAAACACAGCAAAAGGAATTGGAATACTTGATACGGTAATCCATATGACAGGTAAGGTTCCAGGCTTTGCAAAAATGCTAGAACTTTCAAGATCAGAATGGGACAATCTAGTTGACAAGTTCATAAACACACCTGCAACAGTAATTCAAAAAGCATTTGAGATTTTTGTACCAGGCGGAGTAAAGGATCCACGACTCTTTAAAGGAAAAACAGGAACTATGGTAGTTATTGGTCCTGATCTACCGGTAGGTGATAAAATATCTGGCGCAGAAAGGGCAAAAGTTGAGGTATTTCGCGGTGCCCTAAGGCCGTTTACAACTACGATAAATCAGGAGCTAAGTGATGTGTTGAGTTCTAAGGTTAGATCATTTCTGATATTGCCTGGCACCATAGATGGAAAATCCCCTGACAATGAAAAGATCTGTCAGGCCATAAACTATTTTATCTCAGATAATGCACCTTCCTTATCTGAAGTAATATTTTGCACCGATGAGGTGCGTTAGGCACGAAAAAGTTTTCTGAACTAAAGGTAGGTGAGGAGTTTTTTTCTACATGTACAATCTCAAAAAAGGAACTTGAATCATATCTTGCTTTTGCGAGAATAAAAAACGTCATATTTGATTTTGGCTCAAATGGGAGCTCACTTGTTTCAGGAAGGGCAATTTTAGCAAGAATGGAAGGCGAGTTTACAAGACTGAGTCAGATTTATGGAAATGCAATTTTGTTTTATGGAACAGATGGCGACAAAGACTGGGATCATAGAAACACGCGGTTTCTAAGACCATTACGTACAGATCAAGTGCTAAAGATCAAATTCACAATTGCAGATAAAACAGACACTGATGAGGACTATGGCATGGTAGCTGTAAACTATGAAGGAAAAACTGAAGACGACGAACTGGTTGTAGTATCAAAAAGAAACCTTTACCGAATTAAAAAGGAGCCTCCAAGGAATCAATAAAGAGCTTTATTGATGCTGCTATCATAACAATAGATACAAGTATCTTTAGTCTTTTTTCTTTTATGTCAACTGATAGTCGCACGCCAACAAATCCTCCAGCAAACGCACCTACTGCTAAAAGCAATGCTTGAAAAAAGTCAGGATGCCCTAGAACAGAGTGTGCTGCAAGACCTGCAGCTGAGGCAAACAACAAGATAAACTGAGATGTTGGAGCTGCCTCCTTCATTGAAAGGCCCATTGCAATCACCATCAAGGGCACAAATACAATCCCACCACCAATTCCAAACAAGCTTGAAATTGTTCCTGCAAAAAAGCTTGCACCAACTGCAAATAGCATTACTTGTTTTGATTGATTGTGTTGCTTTGATTCGATCTTTCTGTTTATGAAAATGTAAATTGCAGATATTATCAAAACAAGGCCAAAGAGAATTTTAAACAATGATGGTGTGATTTCTGAGGAAATGTATGCACCAAGTATTGTGCCAGGAATTGATAGCAGACCTAACTTTAACCCAATAGAAAATTCAATTCTCTTTTGTCTTGTGTAAGATATGGTTGATGCTACGGCGTTGCTAAATGCTGCAAACAAGCTACTACTTGCAGCCAATGTAGGAGAATATCCAAAAAATGTCAAAACAGGAACAACTATTATTCCGCCACCAAGACCCAAAATTGAGCCTAGCACACCTGCTGCAAAGCCAAGCGGAATAAGCCAAAGTTGTTCAAACACAGGTAGCAAACAAAGCACTATCCTATATTGTGCTTTTTGTCAAGCGATTTTATGAATATGCTATCTTGTTATGAGAAGCTCCCACAAATAGCCTTCAGTGTTTGTTGTAAGCTCAATCTGCATTGATTTTTCCTCAATGTTAATTGAGTTTGATTGGCTGTGTATCTTTTTATCACTTGTATGAAACTGACGCAGCCCATCAATCAAACTAACTACTGTCTCAAATCCTCCAGGTTTTTTTTCTTCCCAACAGTTGCAAACAAGATTTTCTGTTATTAGAGAAAATACAGTCTTTACAGAATCAAGTTGGCTCATAAATGGATCTACCTGCACTAGTACGATAACAAGTCGTGGAAAACTTGGTGAGCCAATCATGTGTATGTTTCCAAGAAAGACACCACCAGAGTCACGAAGCTCAGTAGAGGTACAATACTCTACAAGGCTTTGTTTTTCTTTATCCTTGAAAAATGTACAGTATTTGTCAATGTCAGTTTTTTCTTTTAGTGTGACAGGTGATGACATTGAGATGCCTTCTGTAGCAAGTGCTTCTTTGAGCATCATGTTTGCATCTGTGTAAGTAAAATTGAGCACCTCTGACATGTTATCTAATAATGTATCCTCAGTTTGTGGCACTGTAGAGTTTGTTCCAATCAAGACAGATACTGCAATAACTATTACAGCTGCACCACCAATTCCGCCAAAAAGATAAGACTTTTTCATTTGCTTAATTTTTTACAATCATACATAAGCCTTTGCAAGAATTTAGATCGAAATTATTTCAAGCTTTGAGTTTTCGTTTATGTCAAACTTGTCAACAAAACCTGAAGTTACCTCCAAAACATATTTGGCTGGCTTGTCATTTCCATTTTGTACTGTACAAGTTGCAGTCTCTAGTGCAGACTTGCATGGTGGGACATCTTTTTCAATATGAACTACATTTCCATCTGAGTCAAACCAGATCAAATCAAGTGCAAATTGCATGTTAAGCATCCACATTGAACGTATTGCCGAGTCATCAAAGACAAACAACATGCCATGATTGTATGGAAGCATTTCTTGAAACATCAGACCGCGAGCCCGTCTTGGGTCTGTATCAGCAATCTGTACTTCTAGGACAATATCATCTACTTTTACTGTACCAATAGGAAACTCTGCTGATTGCAGCTTTGCATCTTTTGGGATTGTCATAATACCTACAATACCAATTACAAATGCTGCAATAGCTATAGGAATTAGAACCTGTTTTCGTGTGGCCACAAGTTAATGATGTTTTAATCCGTTTAAAAACTAAGATTAGAAAGTGGTTTCTTTAAAGTCCTTAATTGTTGTGACCATGTTTTTTGTTTCATGGCCAATATCTGAAATGGTTGCGCCATTGTATACTCGCTCAAGATATTTTCCTGCAATAATCATTGGGGCACCAACTGCGTTTGAGATTCCTGTTGGTTCTGGTATCCAAAATATGATAAAGCCAATTTTTGCCAGTTTACGACCAGGATCAGATGCCTTTCTTAGAGCACGAAGTGATTGTGCGGTGTTTTTATCATCCATTTTTGCTAAATCAGAATACAAGCTAGCACGTCTTTTTACAGACTCTGAAAAACGCTTTAGTTTGGCTGTTTTGTTTGTAAGATGATCATTCATTTTTGTCAAATCTTTCCAAATATAGTTAAGATTCAATGATCATTAACGGTAACTTCATGGTCAATATTCGCTAATCGTTCAGAAACTGCTAAACCAGCCTTGGGAGAAAATCAGGTCAAGCCTAGAATAAGCTCTTTTCAAATAGCTAACAAGGAAAAAAAAATAAACACCAACTGTTTTGTGAGCACAAATAGAGTATAGCTTAATGGCTTCAAAAAGAAAGAACACCTTAACATCTTCTGACTATAATAAGATCAGAAGAGAAATGGAAAGAGCAACACTCAGATACATGATTAGGCATTAAAAGTAATTTTTCAACAAATCATAGCCTAATCATGATATTGTTTTTTAAATAACCCTACAGTCTAAGGCCTACAGTTGAGAAAAAGAGATACCAGGCGACTGGATTCCATTCGTGCTGCACATGAATCCATTAGAGAAGGCTCCAGTACTAGAATGGAGGACTATCTTGAAGTAATATCTGAGCTTGTAGAGCTAAAAGGATATGCTACAACACTTGACATATCACGATATCTCAATGTCAGCGCTCCAAGTGTCACAAAGATGCTTCAAAGACTAGATGACGGTGGATATCTTGAATACGAAAAGTATCGTGGAATAAACCTAACACAGAAAGGAATCCAAATTGCAGATGCCATCCGCCAAAAGCATGGGATTTTGCTTGAATTTTTTGAAATACTTGGCGTAGGCTCTGATACTGCAAACAGAGATGCCGAAGGTGTAGAACACCACCTAAACCCAAAAACAATCAAACAACTGCGAAAATTCATTACATTTTTGAAATCAAATCCAAAAATTATTGATAATTTTAAAAATATCTAGCTACTTGATAAGAATTTGAATATCATTTTTTGAAAAGGCGTGTTTTGTTAATTTTTTTCCTGCATCTGAGTGCTTTGATATCTTTATCTTGCCTTTTCTATCAATGCGAGAAGAAATAACAAACTTGTCATTTACAAAAATTTCTGCATGTGCACCGCTGTTTTGTCTTCCAACATCAAGTATTAGTGAAGATTTTGCCTCGGAAAGATCAAACGGAATATTGTCATCATATGACTGGGACTCAAATTCTTTTGGAACCACATCAATATGCACCTGAAGCATTTTTTCAAGCTCGTTTATTGTGGACCCGCCACGTCCAATAACTGATGCGATGTTTTGCTTGTTTACCTTTACCTTGACGCTATTTCCTGAAAGTATCTCAACTTCTGCTTGTGGATCGAATCGTCGAAATGTTTCCTTGATTTTTTCTTCTGCAAGTCTTTCAATTCCAAAACTGCCTGACTTTTTTGAGACAGGAATTATGACGTTTTCTTCACCAAATGTATAGATTTCATATTCTAATGAATTGCTTTCAAAATCGCTAACCTCAATTACTGGTCGGGCCAAGTCTTGCTCTACCATTCCAGATGGCACCTTTACTTTAAGATCAAGCTCATATGTTTTTGCAATCTTGCCATCCTTTACAAATACTACAGTATCAATCACACTTGGTATCATTCCAAGCTCTATCTTTCCAATGAATCGCTGGATTGCATCAATTGGTGAATTTGCATGAACTACACCAACCATGCCAACTCCTGTTAGTCTCAAGTCTGCAAAAACTCTAAAGTCTTCGTGACGTCGCACCTCATCAAATATTGTATAGTCAGGCCTTACAAGAAGTAAAATCTCAGCAGAATTTTCAAAGCTTCCATCTAGCCTTGTGTACTGTGTTATTCCTTCATCAACCTGCAAGTCTCTAGGAGACTCGAATGTCTTTACTATTTTGCCTAGTTTGTGGTAAAAGTTTGCAAGACTTGAGGCAAGCGTACTTTTCCCAGAACCTGGAGGACCTGCAATTAAAATGCCTTCAGCACTTTCTGCAAATCTTTTCATTAGTTTCTCAGATGAATTGTATTGATCAATTGTCATCTTTACTATTGGATGGACTATGGTAATCTCGTATGCTTCTGAAAACGGCGGACGGGTTATTGCGATTCTATAATCTTGGTACTGTATTACAAGCGCCCCTGGCTTTGAGATTTCAACATTTGGCGAGTCTTTTGTTTTTGATACTTCTAAAATCTGTGTTGTTATGTTATGCAGATAATCACTTGTTAGTGTCATGTTATCAATTTCGACTAGCTTGAATGCACCAGGTCTTCCTCTTTTTGCCATTGGCTTTCTTCCTACCTTTAGATGAACACTCATTGTTTCAGAATCAAAAAATCGCAAAAAGTCTAGTGTTGTTTGTTTAATTTCTGGTTTGATGTAGGTTACCTCAATTCCTTCAGCTTGTGCAACAAGCGATTGCACGTTATCTGAGGTGTAAAGAATCGCGTTGTTTTGTTTTGCCACATCTTTTATGATTGCGTCGATTCTTCCACGATCAGCTAATCGTATCTCATCAAGGCTTGGTCGTATCCCATCAAACCTGACTGATATTCCTTCTTTTTCAAACTCTTTTAGTTTTTTTATTTCTACTAGGCCAACAAAGCCTTGCTCTCTTTTTTGTGATGCTTGAGATTGTAGCTCATCAAGCACTGCGATAGGAATTATAATTTCAGCGTCTTTTATCTGTCCAGACTCAATTTGCTTTATTATCTGACCATTAATGATTATGCTAGTATCAACTACAATTTTTTGCATGCATAAAAGCTGCCAATCTGCCTTTTTATTCATAACTCAATTTGATACAAAGATTTAGGAAGCAGTTTTTTGTATCGTGTAATGGTTGGAATCAAACATTGAAGATTTTGCAGACAAGGCAATCTCACATGCACTTTCACTAAAGTGCCATTATTGCGATGTACGTGCTGAGATTATTACAAAAGAAGGTCTAGTTATCGAAAATGGGCAAATAGAACACACTGCCTCAATGTCTGATAAAGGCCTTGGGATTCGCATATTACATGATGGAGCATGGGGATTTTTTTCAGTATCAAATCCGTCATCCATTGCGGAAGTAATAGCTGCAACAGAGGAGGCTGTTTCAAGTGCAAGATATTATGCAGACAAAAAGAAACAAAAAACAAGACTTGCCACAATTCCTACAATTAAGGACAAGATAGTTTTTCCTGTCCGTAAAGAGCCAGACATTGAGGAGCTTGCAAAGATTGGCTTTGATTGTGACAAAATAATCCATGAGAAAAAAAGGATAATCAAATCATCAATTAGTATTGGATATGGTAAGACAAGAAAATATTTTGTAAATAGTGAAGGATCGAAAATAACTCAAGAATATGCAGACGTTGTATCTGAGCTGTCCGCTACAGCTCATGAATCAGGGCTTACACAATCAGTAGACAGTACGGAAGGTGGACGTGGCGGAATTGAAAAACTCTCAGATGAAAAAGATATTTTTGATACTGCAAAATTTGTTGCAGAAATGTCATCTAATCTAATTGATGCAAAGCCAGCTAACGAGGAAAAGACAACAGTTGTTATGAATCCTGATTTTGTCGCACTTTTAACACATGAGATACTTGGCCATCCATCAGAAGCAGACAGGGTACTTGGAAAGGAAATGGCATGGGCAGGCGGTGCATGGTGGGCAGGAAATATTGGCAAACAAGTCGGCTCACAAAATCTTGACGTCTTTGATGATCCAACCATTAATGGTAGCCTTGGATGGTATGGCTATGACGATGAAGGAGTAAAATCATCAAAAACATCGCTAATTGAAAATGGCGTTCTAGTAAACCACATGCAAAACCGTGAAACTGCAGAAATCTTTAACGCAAAACCAAGTGCCAACATGCGGGCAACATCATATAAGTTCATGCCGCTAATCAGAATGGCCTGTACATGTATAGGAAAAGGGAACTGGAACCCGCAGGAAATGATACGTGATGTCAAGTCAGGATATCTTGTTTCAAATATGAAGGTGCCATCAATTGACATGAAGCGATACAACTGGAGCATATCATGTCAATTTGCACAAAAAATAGAAAATGGCGAGCTAACGGATCTGTTACGTGATGTAATAGTAATTGGAACTGCGCCAGAATTTTTCAAGTCAATTGATGCATGCGGAAAGGACTTTACAGTAAGACCAATTACAAATTGCGGAAAAGGAGACCCCATGCAGTCAATGATCATGGGAAACGGTGGACCAACAATTAGGGCAGTTGCTACAGTAAAAAGTGTCAAATCATAAAATGGCAGAAAACTCGCTAGAGTCAATTAAAAATCATGTAATCTCTTGCACAAAATGTGAGCTTTGTAAATCAAGAAAAAACGCCGTCCCTGGAAAAGGAAGCTCAAATGCAGAGATTGTCTTTATTGGTGAGGCGCCAGGAAGAAGCGAAGACCTGATAGGCGAGCCTTTTGTTGGCTCAGCTGGCAAAAGACTGACTGAAGCACTTGAAGAGGCAGGACTTTCAAGAGATTCAGTATACATTACTAATGTAGTAAAATGCAGGCCTCCAGGCAATAGAGTTCCAAATCAAAAAGAAAGAGAAACGTGTAGAAGTTATCTTGATCAGGAGCTTGCAATACTAAAGCCAAAAATAATTTGCGTAATGGGAAATACAGCATACAATTCACTTTTAGATGGAAAAGACATTACTAAAAATCGTGGCCAGTTTTTAGAAAAAGATGGAAGGCTGTATTTTATAACAATACATCCTGCTGCTACAATTTACAATCAGGAACTGGTATCAGTTTTAAAAGAAGATATTAAAAAATTACGTGACAAACTATAATGAAACAAGATATGATACTACCAAGAGAGTTTTACAACAGAGACACAGTAAAGGTTGCAAAAGATCTTCTTGGCAAAACACTTGTTAGAAAAATTAATGGATACGCACTTGCTGGAACCATAACAGAAACTGAAGCATATAGGTACAAAGACGATCCTGCAAGTCATGCATATCGAGGGATTACAGAGAGAAACAAGGCAATGTTTGGCGAGGTTGGAAAGGCCTATGTTTATTTCACTTATGGAATGTATTACTGCTTTAATGTAGTTGCAAAAAGCCAGAGAGCTGGTGCAGGGGCTGTTCTTATCAGAGCACTAGAACCACAAAAAGGAATTGAAAAAATGATTCGCAACAGAAAGACTGGACAAATCTCCAATCTAACCAATGGACCTGGCAAGCTTACACAATCACTCAAGATAACAAAAGCGCAATATGATGAGGATTTGGCAAAACAGTCAACGCTGTACATCACAGAAGGGATAGAGCCAGACAAGATTGTTTTAGGACCACGCATTGGAATAAGAACTGCAACTGACAAGTTATGGAATTTTAAAATAAGCGTCTAGCTTTTCTCATCATCTTTTAGTGTCCAGGGCGCTACCTGGCCAAGTATTTTTGCCCAGTTTAGTCTAAGCATCAAAATGACTATTATAGTCATAAGTACGGCAAATATGGCAAATCCAATGTAAATTGTTGCTGGATCTTCTACATTTTCAATAAATGGCTCAACATATGAAAGACCAAAAAAGCGAGAAAGCAAAACTACGGCATAGCTCAAGATGATTTTGCCTGCAAATGTAGCCAAAAAGAATCTCTTTGGATTGTACTTTGCAAGCCCAAGTGGAATATACACGACATCGTCTGGAACTGGAGTCGCTGCAGCAACAAACGCAGCAGCTGCGCCGTATCGCCTGACAAGTCTTTCAAATGGTTTCATTCTCTTTCTTGTTGCTTCATTAATGATTCGCCTGCCACTGTAGCTGGCATAGAATATTATCTGTTTTGCAACAGTTGATGTAACTGCAGCAAGAATTGCTAGAATATGGATGTCAAACTTGTCTCCAACTGACATCGTGGCAAGTAAAAGAAATGATGGTACTGGAACAAATGGTATCAGTGAGCCAAAAAAACTTATGATTGTTAAACCAAAATAACCAACCTCTGGCGTAAATGGAATGAGGTCGGTAAACTGCACATCTGATTCATTTGTAAGGGGTTATTTAAGAATAAAACAAGCATGAACATTAAATATTGTCCAACGAAACTAGTTTGATGCAAAAAAAAGAGTATGGACAAATCTGTGACTATATAATAAAGATCAGTCCATACATCAGATTTGTTGGAGTTATAGACAAAAACGGAAAGCTCCTTGCATACAACAGACGAGAGGGTCTCAAACCTCTGCTTGATACAAAAAATACTAGTTACCAGTTCTCACACATTGCCATAAAATCAGAGCTAGAGTCTTACTTTGATGAGCAGCTAGGCGAGACAGAATTTGCTTGGGAGGAAAGAAAAAAAGTACAGACAATATCTTTTGCATTAGGCAGAACCAGAGTTTGGGTTTCAATTGACAAAAAAGTTATCCGATCCGAGATTTTACGTATAGCAGATGCTTGCTTGCCTATAGTAAAGCGCTATTCATAAAGCCAGCACATCACATATCCAGAATCGGTTTTAAATTTTGGTGGTTCTTTTTTGCATTTTTCCATAGCCATAGGACATCTTTCTATGAACCTGCATCCTGACTGAGGCTCTGCAAGATTTGGCGGAACACCTTTGATGAATTTTGGCTTTTTGTTCTCACGCAGCGTAGGAATTGACTCTAAAAGGCCTTGCGTGTAAGGATGTTTTGGGTTTTTGAAAATATCACTTGATTTGCCAAACTCTACTAGCTGGCCTGCATACATTATGCCAATTTTTTCTGCAACCTCAGATATGATCGCAAGATCATGAGATATCAGCATAATTGACATGCCTGATTTTTTTAGTTTTTTTAATAGATTGATAATTTGTGCCTGAACTAAAACATCAAGCGCAGTTGTTGGCTCATCAGCTATTACAAATTTTGGCTTTAGCAATAATGCCATTGCAATAACAATTCGCTGCTTCATTCCACCGCTTAGCTCATGCGGGTATTTTTTTAAAACAGACTCATCAAGGCTGACAGATGCTACTGCATCTAAAACTAGTTTGTCAAAATCACCTTTGTAGTTGTGCTGTCTTAGGATTTCTACAAACTGTTCCTTTATTGTAAAAACAGGATCAAGTGAGTTCATTGCGCCTTGAAATACCATTGCGATCTTTTTCCAGCGATAGTTTTTGTCAAATTCTGATTCTGATAGATCAAGAATTGATTTTCCATCAAATAGTATATTGCCTGATACGATTTTGCCGCCTGGAATCATTCTGATCATGGAAAGCCCAAGCGTTGTTTTGCCACATGCGCTTTCACCTGCGATCCCAACAGATTCACCAGCATCTAGAAAAAAACTTACATCGTCTAGTGCATGAACCGATCCCTTTGATGTATTGTATTTTGCTGACAAATTTTCTACTTTGATAAATGACAACAGATATTCTTTGATCCTACTAGTAGATTTTATTTTTGCAAGAAGGGATATATGTAACTTTACTGAAGTCAAAATTCGATTTACTTTGCAAGCACCAATTTGTAGTTTTGATGCAAAAAATGCCGTTTTGTGTCCAAAATGTGAGTCAAAGGTAGAATCAGGTGCCATTACATCATTTGATGTAGATGCTGCGATCAAGCTTGCACAGCTTGGAAAAAAAAATAAAAAAATTGACAAATTTACCCTATCTTCGTGCAAGGTAATTAATGGAAATTACCTACTTTATCTCAAAGAAGTCGACATTATGGTCATTAGGCAAAGCAGGACGCTTTATCGGCTAATTCAAAGCCAGTTTCCAGGCAAAATATGGCTAATTGAGACAAAGGCAAACGACAAACGCTTTATCGAAGACTTGTTTTTTCCAACAAGAATCTTATCAATAAATGCAGTTTGGGCAAATGAAGGCCAAAAGATAAAGGCAGTAATTGCTGGAAAATGGACCCCAAAATTTCCAATAAATCTTGAAAAGGCAATCGAAATAGTAAAGAATCTAAGAAAACAGGAACTCGTAGTTGAGTTTGAAAAAACACGGAAGTGATTTTATGCAGTTTAATAAAACGCATGATATAGAGGACCTCAAGCCAAACATGATTGGCCAAGAGGTAATCTGTTGTGGCTGGATTGAGGATATGCGCAAGCTTGGCAAGATGACTTTTCTGACAATTCGTGATGTTACAGGAATTGCACAGATAATAGTAAAAGAAGAAGCACAAAAGTATCTGGAAGAGCTGCCAAGACAAAGTGTAGTTAGAATAAAGGGAAAAATTCAGGAAACAAAGGCAAAGGATTTTGATTTTGAGATAAATGCACAAAGCATTGAACTTCTTGCAAAGGCAATTCATCCTCTTCCAATTGATCCAATTGGAAGACTAGAAAGCAACATAGACAACAGATTAAATGCACGCGCACTTGATTTGCGAAACCAAAAGACTGCAGCAATTTTTAAGATTCGTCACCACACTCTAGCATCAATTAGAAAAACACTTGATGAAAAAAAATTCATTGAAATTACAACACCAAAAATTATTGGTAGTGCAAGTGAGGGTGGTGCAAATTTATTTTCACTTGATTATTTTGGAAAGCAGGCATATCTTGCGCAAAGCCCGCAACTTTACAAAGAACAAATGACAATTGGATTAGAACGTGTCTTTGAGATTTCAACATTTTACCGTGCAGAAAAATCTCATACAGTAAGACACCTAAGCGAGTTTACAAGTGTAGATATCGAAGCTGCATTTATGGACTATACAGATGTGATGAATGTTTTAGAATCGCTTATAGTGAATGTTTACAAAGATGTATCAGCTAATTGCAAAAAAGAACAAGAAGAGCTTGAAATTAAAATCGATGCTCCAATCTCACCCTTTGAGCACATTACGTATGCACAAGCACTAGAATTGCTGCGAAAGCATGATGTAAAGCTGAACTTTGGGGATGATTTACAGGATGCACATCTAAGAATTTTGGAAAAAGAGCGTTCTGGCTTTTATTTTATAGTTGACTGGCCACTAAAGCTAAAGCCATTTTATATTCATGAAAAAGACGACGACCCTACCCTTTCAAAATCATTTGATTTGCAATACGGATATCTTGAGCTGTCATCTGGCGGTACAAGATTGCACAACACTGAGAAGATAAAATCAAGGCTAAAAGAGCAAGACCTTGACCCAACAAAGTTTGCTGATCACCTGCATGCATTTGAGTGGGGAATGCCTCCTCATGCAGGATGGGGCCTTGGCCTTGATAGACTAATGGCCACCATAACCAAAATTGACAATATCCGCGAAGTTGTACTGTATCCACGCGACTCTGAAAGGCTTGCACCATAAAAGGTAAATCACATCTTTACCTAAAACATAAAATGCAAAGCTGTGAGTTTTGCGGCTCAAAGTTTGGAGACTACAAATGCTACTTTTGCGAGAAAAGATGCTGTACTTCGTGTATGGTAGATGACAAGTCAAGATGCAAAAAATGTTTTCTTGACAGAAAAAAGCTTGGCTTTTTTAGCGTATTAAAGAAAAACAAAATTATTTTAGGATTTATTGCGTTTATTTGGTTTTATGCCGTGTATCCTGGACCGTTTATTCCAGGACTTGACCCAACATTTTACTGGGCTACATTAATTGCAGCTATTTTGTTTATGATCCCTGCAGGATTCATGTTGTTTTTTTGGTCACGCAATCCGCCAGCTTCTGATATCAAGCGAAGATAGATTTTGATCCTAATCTTGGCTATAGCGCAATAGTGAAATGTTAATTAATTATTACCTTTAGACATGTCCGTCAAAGTAATTTTGATTTTTCTAACGTTTCTCTTGCTTTTTACACCCACTATAGCTTTAGCCGAAAACGAAAATTTGGGTATTTTTTCTGAGGATATTTCCTTAATTATACAGTTAGTTATCGCAATAGCCGGAGTTTCTGGTGTTGCAGGTTTATTTTGGGGAATTTACGAGTATCGAGAAAATCAAAAAACAAAAAGAAAAGACACTCTGTTCAAATTGGTTCATGATTTTGATATATCTAAAGAAATGCATTTTGCAAAAAAGATCTTGGACGGTTTTGTTTACAATTTTCCAGAAAATGCAGATGTGTTAGGACCTAATTATTTTAGTAAAGATAATCTTAAAAAAATTCTACGTAGTCATGAAAGTTCTATGATAACAGATCCGAAGGAAATTGAACTTCGGGATAGTTTCAGTGCACTTTTTGATTTCTTTGATAAGTTAGGATATCTATATTCTAACAAGATAATTAAGAAACGAGAGCTTCAATACTTTAACTATTACATAGAAAGGGCAAGAAAAAGCCTAGGCGTACTTGAATTTGTAAAAAACTATGATTATAGATGGCACAATGAGATTCCAAAATAATCTTGTTTTACCTAAAATAATTTTCTAATTATCTCACTTGTAAACTCTGATGTTGTCTTGTTTCCACCAATGTCTTTAGTTTTAGAGCCACTTTTTACAACATCATAAACTGCAGATTCTACTTTTTTTGCAACCTCAAAGCACTTTTTGTCATTGTTTTTTGCCCCAAGCCAGTCAAGCATCATCTTAATTGACAAGACAAATGATGATGGATTTGCAATTTGTTTTCCTGCAATATCAAATGCAGCACCATGTACAGGCTCAAAGAGTGCAAAGATATCTCCAATGTTTGCAGCAGGCGCCATCCCAAGGCCTCCTACTACCTGTGCTGCCTCATCTGATAGAATGTCACCAAACAAGTTTGTAGTTACAATCACATCAAACTCTTCAGGCTGCCTGATTAGGTTCATCGCACACGCATCAACATACATTTGCTCAAATTTGATATCAGGATAGTTTTTTGCAACATCACTACATGCCTTAGCAAATATTCCATCAGTTTTTCGCATAACATTTGATTTGTGAACGCATGTTACTTTCTTTTTGTGGTTTCTTTGCTTTGCTAGAGAAAATGCATATTTTGCAATTCGCCTTGATGCAGGCTCTGAAATCACCCTCATTGCTACTGCCGCATTATCAATTTCAAACTCTGTTCCTGTGTAAAGATCCTCTGTATTTTCCCGTGCAATGACAAGGTCAATGTTATCTTTTAGTGCTGGCATGTTAGGGTACGATTTTGCAGGTCTTATGTTTGCATAAAGATCAAGCATTCTTCGCAATACTACAATTACATCTGCTGCACTCTCCCCTACAGGTGCCTTAAGACAGGCATCAGATTTTTTTACTGACCCAAGTGTCTCATCAGGCAATGCCTTGCCAATTTTTTTAAGTGCAGTATCTCCAGCAAGTAATGTCTCAACTGATAATTGTAGTCCAAGCTTGTCATTAATTGTCTCTAGTACAGAGATTGCAGATTCTGATATCTCTGGCCCAATACCATCCCCTGTAATTAGTGAAATGTGATACATTGTTTCTTCCTAAGAAAGTTAATTGTTAAAAGATTAACTTCCTACCTTGCTTTCCTTTAGTGATTTCTTTAGCATTATTCGGTTTATTCCATCAATCATTGCCTGGACACTTGTTGTCACAATGTCTTCGCCAATTGATTTTGATGAAACCTTGTTGCCATATGCGTCTTCAAGCTTTATTGTTACCTCACATAATGCATCAGAGCCGCCAGAGATAGAGTCTAGTCTATACTCTTTTACTCTGACTTCAGATATTTTTCCTGTTATCTTTTGTATTGCATTAAGTGATGCATCAACAGGGCCTACTCCATAGTCTGTTGCAAAATAGTCCTTGCCATCGATGTTTATTTTTACAAAAGCATAAGGCATTGTACCAATTCCTGTAGAGACAGAAAATCCATCCAGTTGAACTATTCTTTTTATTCCACGCTCTCCCATTATTTCGCTTGCAATTGAAAGCAACTCTACATCTGTAACATGCTTTCCCTGATCTCCTATTGCCTTGACTTTATCAAGTATCTGGTGTGTTTGTTGTTCATTTGGTTTTACCCCATAGTCTTCAAGCATCGCAAGCATTCCATGAATTCCTGCATGCTTTCCTACCTGAAGCCACCTTGTTCTTCCTACAAGTTCTGGACTGATAGGCTCATAAGTTAATGGGTTGCTCAATATTCCATGTGTGTGGATTCCTGATTCATGACCAAATGCGTTTTCGCCAACTATTGCCTTGTTTGGCTGTACTGCAATTCCTGCAAGATTTGAAACAAATCTTGATGTGTCATAGAGAAGCTTTGTGTTGATATTTGTCTCCCACTTTTTATCAAACTGCAAGCATTGTAGTGCCATTACTAGCTCCTCAAGTGATGCATTTCCTGCACGCTCACCTAATCCATTAATTGTAACATGTGCACACACTGCTCCTGCTTGTAGTCCTGCAATCGAGTTTGCAACTGCTAGGCCAAAGTCGTTGTGACAGTGGACACTGACTGGAAGTTTTGTTACCTCAACTGTGTCCTTTGTGATTTCAGCAAAATATTGCGGAGTAGAATATCCAACAGTATCTGGAATGTTTACTCTGTCTGTTCCTGCCTTTGCCACTGCTGCATAAACTTTTTTTAGAAACTCACGGTCAGTTCTTGTTGCATCCTCTGCTGAAAACTCGACTTGAAGGCCGTGTGACTTTGCATACTCGACAGATTCTATTGCCTTTTCAAGTGCCTGCTCTCTAGAAAGTTTTAGCTTGTACTGTAGATGAATATCAGATGTTGCAATAAAGGTATGGACATAGCTTAGATCAGAATCTATTATAGCATCGATGTCTTTTTTGCTTGTTCGCGCAAGACCGCAAATCTCAGCATTCAAGTTTGCATGTGCAATAAGCTTTACTGCCTGTCGCTCACCGTCTGATACTATAGGAAAGCCAGCTTCGATTGCGTCTACGCCAAGCGCGTCAAGTTTTTTTGCAATGAGTAGCTTTTGCTCAGGCGATAATGCCACACCAGGGGTCTGCTCTCCATCCCTTAGTGTTGTATCAAATATTCTAACCTTCATGCCCCAGTCCTCTGTAATGCAGCTATTCCTGTCCTTGCGATTTCTAGTATTCCAAATGGCTTTACTAATTCTTCAAATGCAGATATCTGATCAGGTGTTGCAGTTAGCTCAACCATTATTGATTCTTTTTTGGCGTCATGCACCTTTGCCCCATATGCGTTTGCCAATTTGTTTATCTCCATACTGTCTGCTGCTTTGCTGACTTTAATCTTAAACAAGACGACCTCCCTGTATACGGTTTTATGTTCATCAAGACGTTTTACCTCGATAGTATCAATCATCTTGTCAAGTTGCTTTACTATTTGCTGTATTTGCTTTTCATCACCATATGTTGTTATAGTCATACGCGAAAACTCGGGATTTTCTGTTATTCCTACTGAGATGCTATCTATGTTAAAATTTCGCGATCTAAACAAGTTTGTGACCTTAAAGAGCACACCTGGTTTGTTTTCAACTAGAATTGACAATATTGCCCACATCACTATCACTACGATGGAAGTATCATATCCTTTAGTGATGTTCCAGGTGCCACAAATGGTAAGACGTCTTCTTCTGGATCTATTGGAATATCAATTACAGTGGCAACATCGCTTTTAAGGCCAGCATTTATTGCTTTACCAAGCTCATCAAGTGACTGGGCCCTTATTCCCTGTGCACCATATGACTCTGCAAGTTTTACATAATCAGGACAATTTTTTTGATCAACTCCAATCATTCTTCTGTCATAGAATGTTCGCTGCCACTGGGCTACCATGCCAAGCGAATAGTTGTTAACTAAAAACACAATCACTGGGAGATTTTCTAGCACCGATGTTGCAAGCGAGTTTTCAGTCATGTTAAAGCTTCCATCTCCTGCAATATCCACTACAGGAACATCTGGTCTTGCAGTCTTTGCACCAATAGCTGCTGGAAAGCCCCAGCCCATTGTCCCAAGGCCAGTTGAGCTAAAAAACGTACCAGGATGAATTACATCAAAGAATAGCGATGCCCACATTTGGTGTTGTCCTACTTCAGTTGTAACTATGGCCTCTTTTGGCAAGACTTCGCGTAGCTTGCGTAAAATTTTTGCAGCCCCCATCTCACCTGGATGAATTTTTAGATTTTGTCTCCAATAATCACGAACCTCGTTTACATGTTTGAGCCATACATTATCATTTGATTTTTTTAGTGCTCTTTTGATGAGCAACTTTACCATAATCCTAAGTGATGCCTTTACATCTCCTACTACTGCAACATGAGTTGTCTGGTTTTTTCCAATCTCAGCTGGGTCTACATCCATGTGTATTATCTTCAAGTTTTTCTCAAATTCTTCAAATGTTCCAACGGACCTGTCAGAAAATCTTGTCCCTATCGCAAGAACACAGTCAGCTTCTACCATTAGCTTATTTGCCTCAGCATGACCATGCATGCCAATAGGTCCAAGCGATAGTGCATGGTTTTCTGGAAATGAGCCTTTTCCTTTGAATGTTGTAACTACTGGGATCATTAGCATCTCAGCTAGCGTCTGGAGCTCAGAAAATGCAGTGGAAATTATCACGCCGCCACCTGCCAAAATAATTGGCCTTTGCGCAGACAAGAGTAGGTCAATTGCACGCTCTGTTTCTACTACATCAGGGTCTGTCCATGGATGATATCCGCGTATTCTTACCTCATCAGGAAAGCTCATCTCTGCCTCGTTTTGCTGTACATCTTTTGGTATGTCAATTAGCACAGCGCCAGGCCTTCCAGTTTCTGCAATGTAGAATCCTTTTTTAACAACTTCTGGGATTTCGTTTGCCTCACGTGGTTGGAATGCATATTTTACAACAGGATTTGATATTCCAATGATATCACTTTCTTGAAACGCATCACGCCCAATCATTTTTACAGGAACTTGGCCTGTCACTGCAATCATTGGAGCAGAGTCAGCTTGCGCTGTTGCAAGACCTGTTATGATATTTGTTGCCCCAGGACCTGATGTTGCAAAACACACACCTGCCTTTCTGCTTACTCTTCCAAAACCATCTGCCATGTGGGCAGCTGACTGCTCATGTCTTACAAGAATATGACGTATGTTACTTTTGTAAAGCTCATCATACATTGGAAGGTTTGCACCACCTGGTAGCCCAAAGACTTCCTTTACTCCTTCTTTTTCAAGCGCCTTCATTAACGCTTTAGAACCAGACATATTTTCCATATTTTTTATCACCATTCACATTTTCTATTGAGTTTGATTGTGAAAACTAGACTAACTAGTTTACAGTAGCAGGTCAACTAGCGATAGAATACCTAGTGTGCTAGTTGAGGTTTGTTTAGCCATATCAGCCATCTATTGCGGTTGTGTTTAATTTATAAATATTGCTAGAATGATTTTGCCTCGATTTTGCAAAAAACCAAAAGTTACTTGCAAAATCACACAAAACTTAAAGTCGCATCAAGACAAGCAAACACCACTTTGTCAGATAGGGAACAGATAATCGATGTTATTGAGACATTCTTTGATGCAGGAAAAACAAAAGACTTGACAAAGCTAAAAGAGATTCAGCTAGACGACTCTAGCTTTTCAAGCTTTAGCGATGTTCCACCCTATGATCTGAAAGACTTTGCAACAACTGTGATGCTTGAAGAGCTGCGTTTTGTAAGCATCTCAGACTATGATTATAAAATCACAAACCCAAAGATTAGCGTCTTTGGCAATACTGCCGTTGCAGCATTTGAGCTCAACCAGAAAGGAATGCTAGTAGATAACAAGGCATTCACAGGTGAGCACATCTCAATTAATGGAAGGGCAACCTTTGTTCTGCTAAAAAAATCAACGTGGAAGATTGTCCACATTCATCTATCAAAGATTAATGACTAGATTATGTTGTCTGGATTTTTGGTTTAATTTTTTGCTGAATTGGTTTTGTTTGTTTTTCTGGTTTTTCATCGCATAGTTTTTTGAACAGCTCGTATGCTTGCTCAACAGTAGAGTTTCCATGAACTATTGCACGCACTGCCCTAATCATTGGAACAGGATATTTTGATTGCCAAATGTTTCGTCCCATATCAACACCTGAAGCGCCAGACTTTATTGCATTAAATGTTAGCTCTAGTGCTTTTCTTTCCTCAAGCTTTGGCCCACCTGCAATTATTACAGGAACTGGACATGTGTTTACAACTTTTTCAAAGTTTTCACAATAGTATGTTTTGACCATGTGTGCCCCAAACTCTGCTGCAATTCTACATGACAGCGAGAGATATCTTGCATCACGCTTTTCAAGCTCTTTTCCAACTGCAGTAACTGCAAGAACTGGAATTCCAACTTCTTCTGCCTCATTTACTAAATTTCCCAAGTTTACCAAGCTGTTGTGCTCATATTTTGCGCCAACAAAAATTGACATTGCTAGCGCACTTGCATTTAATCGGATTGCTTCTTTTACACTTGTTGTGATTTTTTCATTTGATAGATCTTCACCAATTATGCTGCTTCCACCAGATACCCTTAACACTACAGGCACTGGAAAGTTTGCATCAACTGATGTTCGTAAAACTCCTCTTGTAAGCATTAAAGAATCACAATATTTTAGCAGTGGTCTTACTGTTTTTCGTGGAACCTCAAGGCTTTCTGTTGGGCCTAAAAAGTAACCGTGATCAACTGCAAGCATTACAGCTCGTCCATTAATTGGATTGATTATTCTTGCAAGCCTGTTTTTTAGTCCCCAGTCCATGTTTCTTCTTTCTGAATTGGAAATTTTTACCTTTCTTAAGCCTTTCTCAGTTTGTGATAATTATCTTCATCGCACCCTGACCGCTGTGTGCATGATCAAATGCCTTTTGTGAATCAAAAATGGAATATCTGTGTGTGATTAATTTTCCAACAGGAGTTTTTGCAGATTCAATTAGTCTTAGCGACTCTTTAGTATCAATGTCTGATGCCGCATAGCTTGTAACAAGGGTAATTTCTTTTGAATAAATCGTACTCATGTCAAGCTCAAGTGTTGCACCTTTTGATGGAACACCAAATAAAACAATCCATCCTCCTTTTCTTACATAATTTACAGAATCAAGCAGTACCTGCAGGTTTCCTGTCGCAACTATTGCAACATCAACTCCTCTTTTTTCTGTCTCATCAAGAATTGCTTTTTTTGCATCATCGCCAGACTTGAATGATTTTGTTATTCCAAACTTTTTTGCAAAATCCAGCCTAAAGTCGTTTTTATCAAAACAAAATATTTTACCTGCATTATTTGCTTTTGCCAGCATTACATGCATCATGCCTGTTGCCCCAACACCAAATATTGCAACAGAGTCTCCTTTTTGAAATGGAAACTTTTTCCATGCCCTAACACAACATGCAAGTGGTTCAATCATTGCAGCTTCCTCAAATGAGATCGAGTCAGGTATTTTTAAGACTCCACCATGTTCGACATTCCATGCTGGCACTAGAAACTGCTCTGATAATCCACATGGGGACAGGTTTGTCTCATAATATTTTTCACACATTGTTTCGTTTCCATGCAGACAATAGTGACATGAATAGCATGGAACATGGTGATGCACAAAAACCCTGTCACCTTTTTTAAAACCAGATACATTTTCTCCAACTTCTGAGATAATTCCAGATGGCTCGTGTCCTAGCTTCATTGAAGGCTGGCTGTATTTTCCAAAAACCTTTTCGACATCAGAGCCGCAAATTCCACAGGCATGCATTTGCACCATAATTTCGCCTTTTCCTAGCTTTGGCTTTTCAATATCTTCAACAGCTACTTTTGAATCCTTTACAAATGCAGCCTTCATACTAGATTCAGTTTTTTGGTAAATTATAGAGCTTTCAGTTATACGCCAAGTATCTTTTTTAGCATCACTCTATAGTCTACTTCGCTTTTTTCGCTTCCTGGCGAAGGCAACGAGAATACCAACGGAGTTGACTTTGCGGTCCTCAGGCTAGTCAGTTTATCAGTAATTGGGTTTGACATGTCATCGCTTACAAGAATTAATCCCACACCAGGATCTGATGTAAGCTGTTTTATCTCATCATATGCTTTTTCTGGTGAGTCGACAACTTTTCCTTGAACTCCTGCGAGCTGGAAGCTTGTAACAAAAACTCTGCTTCCAACAGTTACAATTTTCACAAAAATTGTTTTTGATATGGGCATTTAATTCTTTTTGGAAATAATTCTTTTCAGTTCGTGGTTTTGCAGATACCAAAAATAGCTCTTTTTGTTATAGTATAGCCAAGTGCAAAGAAACTTAAATAATTAAAAAGAATATTCTATTGTTAAATGTCTGTCAAGATAAAAGATATCAAAACCAGGGTAATCAAAGAAGATGATGGTACCTATTCTATTACATGCTCTGCACTAGGCGTGTATAGTACAGGCAAAAACATGCAAGATGCCAAGAAAAACTTTCTCAAAGCACTTGAGCTTCATCTATCTGTTTTAAGAGAAAAGGCCACGGACGCTATTGCAATTTGACAAAGCTTGCGCCCATACATGGAAAAGAATTAGTGAAAATTCTCTGTAACAGATTTGGCTTTCAAGCAATAAGACAAAAAGGAAGTCATGTCACCATTACAAACGGCACCATATACCTCACAGTTCCTCTAAAAGAGATTCGTGTTGGATTGCTTGGAGTTATCTTGAGAGACTGTAGTATTTCAAGAGAAGAATTTCTGAAAGAGGTTTAATAGTCTATAAAGAATTCTAATGTTGGTTTGGGTGCTGAACTATACAACATTCTTGAGATCCAAACCTTGATTTAGTTTAGATTTACATCATACAATATCATGGAGCAAATTGACAAGCAAAAAGACGTGTATCTTTTTGTCCATGGAAGATTTGACTTGATGCAAAAATCAACTGATGCACTAGTTGCAAACGGATTCTCAAAGGACAAGATAATATCTGCAGTGCCAAACAAGGTTGGAAATATAGGAGATTACATGGCAATGCTTTGGATGCCCCCAAACCCTGATCACATCAAAATACAGAAAATCACTAAAGTTGATCAAGTGCCACCCGAAGGAATGATTGGACTGTGGAAGGGCGTATCAAAAGAGGATCTGTTTACTGTCAAGCTGTAATCAAAAATTTTGGGCAATGCTAGCTATAAAATCAACAAACTCGTCATCTGAGAATTTTATAATCTCTGCCTTGTTTTCTTTTTGTGCCAGTCTTACAGACTTTAGATGATAACAGTCTCCTTTTCCTTCCATTTTGCCAAAGTAATAGCTTGCACAAGAGCAATAATCAGAATCTGGGTCAAGCCAGTACTCTTTTTCTTTTCCAACTACAGTCCAGATTTTTCTTTGGCTTGGCTCAAAGACATGTAGCTTGACACGATTTTCAGATAATGTAGAATCAATTTTTTCGCTACTCACAAGGATTTAATTGAAAATCACTGGTATATTTTTGATGGTTCAAACAAGAATAGTTCCATCACATCCTGCATTGATTATCGAAGGGAAAAATCGTTCGTTAGTAGTAACAGATTTGCATATTGGCTTTGAGAGTAACTTGGCTACAAATGACATCTTTGTTGGAAAAAACACTACAGTAAATGAGACTATATCTGAGCTTGAAAAGATAATTGATTCTACAAAGGCAGATTCACTGATTCTATTAGGCGATGTAAAATCAAGCATAAAGTCGATTTCAAAAAATGAGTGGGATGAGATTCCTTTGTTTTTTAATAAAATAAAGGAAAAATGCGATGTTACACTAGTTCCTGGGAATCATGATGGAAATATCCAGAAATTAGTTCCTGATGGAGTAAATATGATCAGCTCAGCTGGTTTGGTTATAGAAAACATGTTACTAACACATGGGCACACCATGCCATCTGAGAATTTTTCACATGTTGATAAGATAATCATGGGCCATGTTCATCCAGTATTTTTTGATGTGGATTCTGTTTTAAATGGAAATAGAGTATGGGTTACAATAAAGACAGAAAAAGAGAAAATATTTCCTTCTGCGTCAGGTGAGATTGAGATCCTAGTTGTTCCATCATTTAACAAGTACTTTTATGCAACATACAAAAGACAGTACAAAAGATCAATTTCACCTATAATAGAAAAGACAAAAGATGCGTTATCTGCTAAAATTCTTACACTTGATGGGACAATAATTGGGGATGAATCGATACTAAAGCAGGTACTATAACTATATGTTTTGATTCTAAATTATTAGCTTCTTTCGTTGATGATCTTTTATTTTTAATAAAATAGCTGCAGGAGCTCCAAAATACATTCCAACATGTAGTAAAATGATTCCAATACCATATACTAGCATCTCAGCTTCTGAATCAATGTCAACATAGTGGAGCAATGATAGCGATGATAATAATGGAGTTATTGCAACCTTTACAGTTTCCTTAAACATTGGGTTTTGTCTTTCTAGATCAGCTACTGCTGGAGAGAACGAATAGTAGAATGCATTAAATGCGGTCATAAATGATGTGCCAGATGCAGTAGATAGTACAGTATTGTCTCTAATTTCTCGCAAGAACTGGACTTTGGGTGCAAGCTCAGAGCCATATGTTGCAGTTGCAATTAGACAGCCTCTTTTTTCAGGTTCCTTTTCTGCAGGCACACATTGTCCATTTACCAAAACGGTTCCTAGACCACAAATAATTTCAGAATTATTTTGTTTTGAACCAGCATTAGAATCCCATTCAAGTTTAGCTATATCCATTTCCGATAAAAGTTGCTGAACATAGGTTTGATGTTCCTCTATACATACTTCCTCTGAATTTCTGTTACATTCTCCTCTACAACTTAGTTGTTGCGATGGTGAGCCGTAGTTACATAGATTATTACACATTCTAGTAGTGGCTGGACAATACAATTCTATTGGAAATTTATCAGTATCAATCTCTAATAACACTCTAGTTATCGCTTCAATTTTTATTGCAGTATCTAACCCAAATACTGCTTCATTGTTATCGAATATTTTTTTTCCAAATTGTTCATACATCTTTTTGCCACAATCCATATCTTCTTGATACTCTTCTGGAATCATCGTATATAGTCCAATAAGAATTTCTTCTCTATCAGAATTGCCGTATAATTCAGATATAGTTTCTAAGAATTTTGGATGTATGTCATATTTTTCCATAATAGAATTTGCCCATTTTTCACGAAAAATCTTCTCATATTTTGAAGTGATTTCTGATTCATTCCAAGGTTTTTCTGATAATTCTTCATCATATTTTTCCTTGATTTGTAACATTTCTCCTTCAAGAAACTCTTGGCTTGGCATTAATGGCAAATATCCATTAGGGTCGGAACTGTATGCGACATAAGATAGAGCACATTTGCTTTCGATAACATATGCAGAAGAATCTGAGTCAAAAATTATTCCAAAAAGTATTATAAAAATAACTAATGATGATAGTGCCTTCATTTTTTCTTAGTATCTAAAACTAGAACATAAAGAATTTGTTAAAAGTTATAGATAGACAGCTACTAGTAAAAATAGATATGTTTTAGTTGATTGGATTGTATGGCTCAAGTGGATCCTTTGTTGTCTCGTTTTTCTGAAGCCATTCTAGTGTCTTGACAAAAGAGTCCGCAAGCTCTGGCGTTGTAAGAACAGGTATTCCAAGCTCAACTGCCTTGCGCCTTATCTGATATTCGTCATAAAGCATCCCAACATATTTTTCCAAAGTCGATGTGCTTGGGATATTTATTATAAAATTGATTTTTCGTTCATACAATAAATCAGCGATGTTTGGCTTTCGCTCAGGCTCGCTAATTTTGTGAACAATCTCTACATCGCCAATTTTTTCAGAGAAAAATTCTGCAGTGTGTTCTGTTGCAAGGATTTTAAACCCAAGATGTTTTAGTGCTGCAACAGTTGGTAGTAACTTTTCTTTGTTTTCTGCACCACCTATTGTAATTAGTGCAGTTCCGTTGGTTGGCAGATTATACCCGACAGAAATCAATCCTTTTGATAGAGCATCATAGAAACTAACCCCAAAACATGCAGCCTCACCTGTTGACTGCATCTCAACACCAAGTACCATGTCTGCGCCTTCAAGTTGCATAAATGAAAACTGTGGCACCTTGATTCCATATGTATGGATTTTTTTCCACATGTCATGCGGCAATTTTGGAAGATCTTTTCCTAAAATTGCGCGAGATGCAAGACTAATCAAATTAACCTTGACTAGCTTTGAGACAAATGGCATAGAGCGAGATGCGCGGATGTTTAGCTCAATTACATACACATGGCCTTCGTTTATCAAAAACTGGAGATTAAACGGGCCCTTTATGTGAAATGCCTTTGCGATTTTGTCTGTATAGTCTGTTATTGTTTCAATTATCTTGTTGTTTAATCTCCATGGAGGAATGCACATCATTGCATCACCAGAGTGAACTCCAGCAGACTCGATGTGCTCAACTATGGCACCAATTATGACGTGTTTTCCATCACAGATTCCATCAACATCAACTTCAAGTGAGTTTAGCATGAACTTTGAAATCACAACTGGATGATCAGGCGATACTATAGTTGCCTCACTAACATACTGCTTTAGCTCCTCTTGGGACCAGACAACTTTCATTGCAGCACCACTCAAAACATAAGATGGTCTTACAATTACGGGATACCCTACCTCTTGTGCAAAGTTTTTTGCCTCACCAATTTTTGAAAATTCCTGCCACAGGGGCTGCTTTATGTGAAGCTCATCAAGTATGCTGCTAAACTTTGAACGATTTTCTGCCTTGTCAACGTCTTCTGCGCTTGTCCCAAGAAGAGTAACTCCGCTTTTTGCAAGCTTGGGGGTTAGGTTATTTGCAGTCTGGCCTCCAACAGATGTAACTATGCCCTTTGTTTTCTCAAACTCTATAATGTCTAGTATTCTCTCATGAGTAAGTTCCTCAAAGTATAGCCTCTGGCAAATATCATAGTCTGTTGATACAGTTTCCGGATTACAGTTTACAACTGCAATGTTTTTTTCGCCATTTTCCTGCAGGCCCCAAACCATGTTTACAGTTCCCCAGTCAAATTCGACACTGCTTCCTATCCGGTATGGCCCTGCACCAAGAACCATGACTCCTCGCTCTTTTTGAGATACTTCCAAGTCGTTTTTGTTTCCGCCATATGTTAGGTAAAGATAGTTTGTCTTTGCAGGCCACTCTGCTGCCAGGGTATCAATTTGTTTTACAACTGGAATAATTCCTAGATCTTTTCTTGTTTTCCTAATTTCTGATTCGTCTTTATTTTTTGCACGAGCTATTTGCCTATCAGTGAATCCAAATTTTTTTGCACGTGATAACAATTGTGCATTAAGATCTTTTTCTTTGAGATCTTTTTCTATCTCAACAATGTTTTTTATTTTTTCAATGTACCACGGATCAATAGCTGATAGTTTGTAGATTTTCTCAACACTGATTCCTTTTCTGAGTGCTGCCGCTACATAGTAGAGTATAAGATCATCAGGCTTTGAGAGATGTTCTTCGAGCTCTTCTTCATCGTATGTTTTTCCGTTGAAACGATTCAGTACTAGGCCGTCATTGCCAATCTCTAGCATCCTAATTGCTTTTTGTAATGATTCTTCAAAGCATCTGCCTATTGCCATTACCTCGCCAACTGACTTCATTGTAGGACCAAGCTTGCGATTTGCAAGCTCAAATTTTCCAAAATCCCACCTTGGATGCTTACAGACAATATAGTCAAGTGATGGCTCAAAGCATGCAGTTGTGGATTTTGTTATCCTGTTGACAAGCTCTGGCAGAGTATAGCCAAGGCCAATTTTTGCAGACATGTATGCAAGAGGATAGCCTGTGGCTTTGCTTGCAAGTGCAGATGAGCGAGAAAGCCTTGGGTTTATCTCAATTGCAGCATAATTGTCAGATTCTGTGTCTAGTGCAAACTGGATATTACACTCCCCAACTATTCCAACATGTTTTGTTGCCTTTAGCGCAGCAGAACGCAAAACATGGTATTCACGATTATTGATTGTCTGAGATGGAGCAACTACGATGTTATCGCCAGTATGAACCTTCATTGAAAGGACATTTTCCATGTTGCAGACAATTACATTGTTGCCACTATAGTCCTGCATTACCTCATATTCTATTTGCTTCCAGCTTCCAACATATTCTTCGATTAGAATCTGTCCTACCATGCTTGCAGAAAGGCCACGTCCTGCAATCTCGTATAACTCGATTTCATTATATGCAACACCACCGCCTTTTCCGCCTAGTGTGTAAGCTACTCGGATTATTACAGGATAGCCAATTTCTTTTGCAACGGATTTTGCATCCTCAAATGAGCGCACAGTCTTGCTTTTTAGAACTGGAACGCCGCACTCTATCATAGAGTCTTTGAATAATTGTCTGTCCTCTGTTGCCTTTATTCCAGGAATTTGTGTGCCAAGTACTTTGACTCCATATTTTTTTAATATTCCAAGCTCGTCTAGCTTTACTCCACAATTTAGTGCAGTCTGTCCACCAAATCCAAGCATAAGGCAGTCTGGTCTTTCTTTTTCAATTATTGATTCAACGTATTGCGGATTTACTGGAAGAAGGTATACCTTGTCTGCAAACCTTGTATCTGTTTGAATTGTTGCAATGTTTGGATTAATTAGAATACTTTTCAGTCCATCTTCGCGAATTGCCTTGAGGCATTGGCTACCGGAGTAGTCGAATTGACGGTCGTTTTAGCGACTTTCGCCAGCTTCTCCGATTTTTATTGCCCCACTTCCAAGAACTAGAATCTTTTTTATTGATTCATTCTTTGGCAGTTCTGCCCTCCTCCATTAGATGTTTCAGCTCTTCAAAAACAAACTCACAATCATAAGGACCAGGTGATGCTTCAGGATGAAACTGTACTGCGATGATTTTTTTCTTTTTGTGTTTTATTCCTTCGACAGTTTTATCATCAGCGTTTGTAAACCATAATTTGAAATTAGATTTTTTGAGTGACTTTGGGTCAATGCAATAGCCGTGGTTTTGGCTTGTAACGTAAACTTGCTTGTTTTCTAGATTAATGCAAGGCTTGTTCTGCCCTCGATGTCCATATTTTAGCTTGTAAGTTTTGGCATTTCCTGCAAGGCCAAGTATTTGTGCACCTAGGCAAATCCCAAGTGTTGGGACGTTTTTTGCAATAAGTGATTTTGCAGTCTTGATTGTTTCTTTGCACTTTTTTGGATCACCTGGACCGTTGCTGATAACAACGCCTTTTGGATTATAAGATAATATTTTTTCAATTGTAGTATTCCATGGAACCTTGATTACCTTGTATCCAATTTTTCTAACGTTTCGAATAATTGCATTTTTTACACCAGTATCAATTACAACTACAGACTTTGGATCGTTTCCAAATATTTCGTCTTTTTTTGTTGATACCTCATCCATGAACTCTTCAGAGTTGTATTTTGGCGCCTTTGCAAGCTCGCGCTTGACTTTTGCCTCATCTATTTGATTATCAGATACTACCAAGGCTGCCATCATGACACCAGAGGTTCGAAGCTTTTTTGTTAGTTCCCTAGTATCAATTCCTGAAATTCCAGGTATTTTTTCATTATACAGCCACTCATCAAGTGTGAGTGCAAGATTCCAGTGGCTTGCAATTGTTGAAAGCTCGTGAACCACTAATCCCCGTATCTGAATCTTGCTTGATTCAAAGTGTTTTGATATGCCATCATTATCTTTTTGCGCAAGATCTGGGACGCCATAATTTCCAACAAGTGGATACGTTAGAGTGAGGATTTGGCCGCTATAGGATGGGTCTGTTAAGGTTTCATTGTACCCAACCATTCCAGTGTTGAATACTAGTTCGCCAAAAACGGTTGCCGGGTAACCAAAGCCACTTCCTTCAAAAACGGTGCCATCACCAAGAATCAGTTTTCCAAACTTGTTTACGTGTTTGGCTTTTTTTGTGGCTATTGTGACCCTCGACAAGTGAATTTGTTTGCAGATTTAAATTTTGTGAAACTGATCGCAGGGATTTATTTTAAAAAAATTATAGTGCCTTAAACTCTGCACTCCACTTGTAATAAGCGCGGATCATTTCAGTTGAAACGCTTGGCTTTCTTCGCTCCATTATTTCCCTAAAATCAATCATTGTTAGCTCCCGTGGCTGTGGTTTTGATTCGCCTGTAATGGGTTCTTTGTAGTTTGCCGATGTAAATAGCTCATTTACAACTTTCATTTGTGCTGACTGGCAGACATCTTTGATATCACTTGCACTATAGCCATCAAATAATCTTGCAAGCTCCAAGGTTTTGAGTTTGGCATCTTTTTTTAGAGGCGAGGTATAAAGTTCAAAAAGATTTTGTCTTGCCTCAAGAGTTGGCAGTGAAACATAGATTCTTTTTTGGAATCTTCGCAAAAATGGCCAGTCAAGACTCCATGGCTTGTTTGTTGCACCAATTACGTATAGCTTGAGATCCTTTCCTTTTCCATTAACTCCATCCATTTCTGACAAAAATTGGTTCTTGGTTCTAATCTCGCCTCCAACTTCGCTGTTTCTTACGCCAAGAAGCGAGTCAACCTCATCAATAAACAGTATTACAGGTAGTCCTTCTTTTTCTGCATGATCACGTGCCATCTTGAATAGTTTTGAAACATTTTTTTCAGCTTCGCCAAGCCATTTGCTCATCATTGATGCCGCATCTACAACTATGAAATATCCAGCAATCTCACTTGCTGTTGCAGCTGCAAGTAGCGTCTTGCCACATCCAGGGGGGCCATAAAGTAGCAGTCCTCTTGGCCAGCCAAGTGGAAAAAGATCAGGTCTTTTACTTGGATATACGATTGATTCACGCAAAGCATTTTTTGCATCTTCAAGACCCACTACCTCTTCCCAGCTGACGTCAGGTTTTTCCTTCATTACTAGGTCTTCAAAGTCACGATTATCTTTTGCAGCACTTCGTTCTGCAGGAGAAGCATTTGGATCAACTGCAGGCTCCAAGTCGTTGCCACGAAGCTCTTGCAATGCCTTTATTCTATTTTGATAAGAACGCATGCGTTCTGAATATACCGAATTTAGTTTGCTTGTTGGGTAAAGATGAAGTAGCTGTACAAGGGCATCTATTGCTTTTTGATAGTTTGCAATTGCCATACCTCTGGCACCTTGAGAATCACATTTTATTGCCTCAGAGGCGTATCTGCTCGCAGTATTCTCTAATTGTTGTGGTGCCATACTCATATCTAAATTACCTACAGACTCAGCTTTAGATTTGCGTAGGTATCCCTAAAGGTAAACTGGTGTAGCAGATTTAGTTAAATTATTTGTACTATCCTGCCCCTCAGATTTTGCAAAGCCATCAGATTTGGCAGGTGGCTCAAGTGTAAAGTTCTCAGAAACATTGTTTTGAAGACTCTTTATTCGCTCAATTGAGTCTTCAGCGGAAATTACAAGCTCGTTTATGTTGTCGTTGAGATCATCCATTGAACCAACCGAGCTACTTACCATATCAACAAATTCCTTTATCAGAGAAAAGACCTCCTTTTTGTGTTCATATTTATATAAAATATAGTCTGCAATGCGGAGAATCTGATCAAAGTCCTGCAGCTCCTCAAGTGAAAGTTGATTTATTTTCTTTTTATCAGAGTCAAGCTCTTCAAGTCTTTTCTCAACAAGTGAGGATAGTTTCTGAATCTTTTTTCTGCTATTTGTTATTTTAGTGGATTTTATTGAGACCATTAGATTAAGCGAGTTCTGGTTTCGCTAAATCTAGATTAGGATACTGCTTGTTTATTTTAGAGTCTACGATCAACTTTGCTTCATCTAGGATTCTTTGTGATTCGCGGTTTGATTGGCCAAAGTCAAATTTGGCCTCAGTTATAGTTGCAGAATCCATGACTATGCTGCCTAAAATTGAAGACAACTCACAAAGATTTTGGCTGTAATTTGGAAAATGCCTAAACAATCTTGAGCTTATTATTCTGACAACAGATATTGTAGAAGGCAAGCTTGTTGTAATGCCAAGTATCCCAGATATTGAGTGCATTCTATTTTGGATTTGTTTTAATGATTCTAGTACAAAGTAAACTTCGCCTTCAAGCTCTACAAGTTTTGTAAAATCAGAGTCAAATGTGTCACCAGCATGGTCATAAAGTGCAAGGTTTTGGCCTTTAAGCTCGATTCTTTTTTTGTCAAGCTGTGTTAGAATCATGTCAAGTAAATCAATCGAGTATGCAAATCGAGGCATGAGTGTATTTTTATGTGAATGTTTTGCTGCCAGATTTTCTTTTTCAATTGCTGCCATGTCCATCATGAGAAAATATCAAAAAAATGATATATCAGGACGTTGTCCCAAATTTCCGTTTAACCATAGTAACATATACCATCGGATACAGCTCAGAAAAATTTCCATTATTAGTACAAGGAATTTAGCTTATCATCTTACCTAACTATGAGTGATCGTTTGATATGGTTAAGGAGCATGGCCTAACTGTAAGTCTAGAAGAATTTGGACTAAGCAAGTATGAGGCAAAAGCCTATGTTACTTTGGTTTCGCATGGCACTATTTCTGCAAGTGAGGTTGCATATTATTCGAATCTTCCACGTACCAAGGTTTATCCTACTCTGTTAAAACTGGAGAAAAAAAGACTAGTCATTATTTCTAAAAGCAAGCCAATAATGTGCACTGCGATTGCACCAGAAGATGCCTTTGATGACATTATTCAAGAACACATAGACAAGGTAAACCAGATGAACACACTTGTAACAAAGCTAAAGCATGCAAGTGAAGAAAGCAAAAAGACTAGAGGTGCAGAAGAAAAAAGATATTTTCATCTTAGCTCAAGCAACGTTCTAAATCAGCTCAAAATAATGATAGGTGGAACAAAGTCATCAATTCAAGTAATTGTTGACACATGGGGACTAAATTTGCTTGCAGAATGCAAAGAACAGCTTCTTCTTGTCTTAAGAAGAAATGTTGATGTAGAAATTATTATCTCGCCAACACAAATCGGCTCAGAAGCATTTCACACAATACCAGATGGCGCAAAAATCAAAGTTATTGATACTGCACAGAATTGCTTTATTTTTGATCAAACCGAAGTGTTGCTAATCGATAGCGACAATGGAAAAGGTGCAGTGTTTTCTGCAACCGATGTGTTAGGAACAAGCCAAACCAAAGTATTTGTGCAAATGTGGAACAATGCATTAAAAACCGATGGATTGTCTGATATGGCCAAATCCGATGCCCAGGCAGTCTATCACATAATACAACTTGTAAATGAAAATGGACTAGGATTTATTCTAAATTCTGCAATAGATTCAAAAAATACCAGTATCGATATGTTAAAGCTATTAGAAAAAGATGGAATTAATTTAAAATCAAAGTCACTTGATGAGGTAATTGAGATAATTAATTCTGCACTGCAGATAACATGCTCAGGCCATCTCAGTTATGATTCTGCCAAAAATAACATAACTGTAGAATCAAAACTAAACGGTGGACATTCACTTCCATGGACAACTATACTTGATCAGTATTTACACAGTTGTGGCCATAATACAAAGTTGATTTATCAAAATCATTCCCAAAAGGGAGAGAAAATTTTCATCAAAATTCATCCAAACAAAAACTAAAAACACTGTACACTCTATCGTATTTTTAATGATTGAAGAAAGGCTAAAGGCACTAAACATAGTTCTGCCAACTCCTCCAAAGCCTGCAGGCTCTTATGTGCCTGTAACAATATCTGGCAAAACAGCCTATGTGTCAGGCCAAATCCCAATAGAGGATGAAAAAATAACTCACAAAGGAAAGGTCCCCTCACCACAGTCATTAGAAGAGGCGCAAAAAGCAGCAAGACTCTGCATCATAAACGCTCTGGCTCAGCTAAAATCAGAAATTGGCAGTCTTGATAAGGTTTCAAAAATTCTCAAAGTATCTGGATTTGTAAATTCATTACCAGACTTTACTGAACAACCAACGGTGATCAATGCGGCATCGGATCTTCTAGTTGAAATTTTTGGCGAAAAAGGAAAGCACTCAAGAGTTGCAATAGGGGCTGCAAGCTTGCCACTTGATGCTACTGTTGAGATTGATATGATAGTTGAGCTAAGCTAAAGCTTTGCGTTAAACTCTTTTAGAAATTTCTTCATCTTGTCTTTTGGTATGACTGCGCCACATGCCTTGTCATGTCCACCACCAGAACCGCCAAGCGATGTTGCAAGTGGGTTTACTATTTTGCCAAGATGAATCTTGCATGCTTTTGAGCCACGAATAGATACTGCGTATATTCCCTGCTCTACTCGTTCCTTGTATGCAACACCAACGTCTTTTCCAGACAAACCTAGAACAAAGTTTACAGCGCCGCTTGCACCAGAATCCAAGACTTCCATGTATGCAAGGTTTTTCATTTTTTTCATTGACTCTTTTACTTTTGAAATAATTGAGGCAAGCTTTGCAACCTGCAGCTGGGCAAACTCAAATGTATTTGGGATTTCATGCGGGTATTTTGATTCGGCTAATTCGTCTACAAGATAAAGAAGATAATCAGAGTCTTTTTGATGTCCTGTTATGTTAAATGTTAAAACGGTTGCGCTAATTAACGCAAATTGTCTGTCAAATATTTGGAGAAGCTTTGCACCCTTTGGTCTATCCTCCATATAGTCAGTTATTGCAGCACATGCGGCTACAAACTGTGCGTGATCATCAAGTTTTGATTTGAATGCATCATAAACCTGTACTGTAGTGCATTCGTTAATATCGTGAATTATTTTTACTTCGGTCTTTTCAAGTCGCTTAATTATTTTATTATCCAAGTCATGATGATCAATGTATGTTATACTGACTTTATTTTTTCGAAAATATGTTAGCAACTCGACAAACTCGTCTTGATTTTTTTGGCTAAGACCCACATCACAGATAAAAAGTGTCTTTATTCTTTCATCTGCCTTTATTTTCGCTAGCGCATCCATCATGCCAGGATAATCAACAAGGACAGTATCGCCACCAAATGCCTGTTTAATCAATGCGGCAGAGCTTATTCCGTCAAGATCCTCTTTGTGAGAAACGCAAAGTATCCTGTCTTTTTTTGGTTTTTGTGCATTAACTGTAGACATTTGCAAAAAATCTAATCTGCCCTCATTTAAATTAAGAAAATCTAGTAGTGGTTTTTATTATCAGAGGTTTTTGTTTTTGTGATAACCTTTTCTTCAGGAGTTTTTTTCAGCGCACATACGTACTCGTCATAAAATGAATTCCCGTTTAGTTGAGTAGACTTGTCTAGTTCTTGCAGTTTTTGCAGTGATTCACCTGAGGCACGAAGTATTTCTTCGTCTACCTGCTTGATGTATATGCGTTCAGCTTCTGACATTGAGTTTAGATTAAAAATTTCGATATATGGTATGGCTTTGATAGATTAGACAATTTGCTAAATTTAGTGTGTTTATTCCATTAGAAACAATAATTAGCTATTTTCTTTTCAACTAAATCATTGGATACAAAAAATATCGGCCTAAGAGATGTCGCGGTTGCAGATACTAGAATATCTGATATAGATGGGGAAAGAGGCAAGCTCATCTATCGTGGCTATGATATCTTAGATCTTACAAAAAACTCCAATTTTGAGGAAACTGCATATCTTCTTCTTCATGACAGGCTGCCTTCAAAGACAGAATTAGATGATTTTATGGCAAGACTTGCAGATGCACGCCTGATTCCAACACACATGCAAGAAAACATGGGAAACTGGAGAAAGGATGCAGATCCTATGGATGCGCTTCAGGCCTTTGTTGCAGCTTTGGGAGGCTATTATGATGAAGAGTTTTCAAGCAAAAATGCAAGCTATGACAGAGCTATCAATCTTATCGCAAAGGTTCCAACTATTATTGCAAGCTGGGACAGAATTAGAAATAATAGAAAAATCATAAATCCAGATCCCAAGCTAAGCCATGCAGCAAACTTTCTTTACATGCTCTTTGGCGAAAAGCCAGACCCAGAAGTAGAGAGAGTTTTAGATGTTTGTCTTATTCTTCATGCAGACCACAGCTTTAATGCATCAACCTTTGCTGCAAGACAAGTTGCATCAACACGAGCTCATATGTTCTCTGCAGCAAGCGCTGGAATTGGCGCACTAAGTGGCGAGCTACATGGTGGAGCAAACTATGAGGTAATGAAGATGCTACTTGAGATTCAAACTATAGACAATGTAGAACCATGGATTATAGAACAAATAGAAAAAGGAAACAGGATTATGGGAATGGGTCATGCAGTATACAAGACATATGACCCGCGTGCTTTGGTCTTAAAAGAACTATCAAAAAAGTTGGCAAAAAAAACAGGACAGCCGTGGTATGCCATTACAGAAAGAGTTGAAGAGGTGACAATTCAAGAGATGAAAAAACGAAAAGGAATCGACATTTACCCAAATGTTGACCTGTACAGTGCATCAGTATACTATATGATGAACATACCAATGGACCTTAACACACCAATTTTTGCAATATCTAGATGTGCTGGGTGGGCAGCTCATATAATTGAGGAAAAATTTGCCGAAGCTGCACCAAAGCCTGCATTGTATAGACCAAAGGCAACATATGTTGGAAAATATTGTGGACCTCAAGGCTGTGAGTATACTCCACTTGATTTAAGGCCTGAACCACAGGCAAGTTAATTTCTTGAGTTAAGCCACTGCTTTGCTCTAGAATTTACGTCGTGTTTGTAGAGAACCTCAAAGACCATGTCATAAAATGAGATTCCTTTTTTTCGTGCTTGCTCATCAAGCCACTTTATTCCGTCTGCAAGCTCAGGATCATATTGCGCAAAGTCTACTAAATCATCGACCATCTTTGTAAAGAAGGAGTGTGACTCAAGCATTGCAATGGCATTTCCAAGTATGCTATTCAGACGTAAATTCAAATTATATAGACAAATGACACCTTTTTGGTTGACATATGAAGCATGTTTTTTATTGTGATGGAAATCAAAAAAAGATTGCATGGGTAATACAAACAGACGGTAATGCAATAGAGCAGCTACGAGACCATGCAGACATTTACCTAGACAAGGTAACAGATGAACAATCAAGATTCATTGCACTACATGTAGGAGTTTTTTGGGGAATTGGAAAATTTATCATAAAAAATAATGATACTGTAAGCATAATGATAGATTCAAAATCAATGTTTGCACATCTCAATGGTGATCAACAAAGCGATGATTCATTTATACAAAATAGATCATTTTTCATACAACAGATTGTAGAACAAAGAAAACTAAACATAGAATGTCAGTTAATTGATGCAAAAGATAACTTGGCACACAAATTACTCGATTAAATTGCTAATTGCAAGTACCAATTTACGATTTAATCTACCAAAATATTGATAAATATCTAAGAGAAATTAGTGTAAAGACCGTTAGCAGGACGTTGAAAATAGGATGGAAGAATATCGAGAAATGTATTTTCACGAAGAAAAAGTAAAACGAATGAAAAAAAGAGAACGAAGAAAACGAGATTAATTTTTGGGATTGTTTTGCATTTTGGGATTAATCTCGATATTTTTTAATCTAGTTTAGAATCAGGCCTATATCCATTAGGTTGGTATGTGTATAACCTGTTTTAACCAATTCACTCTGTTTTTTAAAAAAAGAGCTTGAATCATTGTTTTTTAGATAGTTTTGAATTTTTTTTGATTTTATGGTATTGTCGATAATTGCTCCTGCAAATTTTGTATTTCCATCTATTCCGTCAGTGCCTACAGATGCAAAAGTAAATCTCTTTTTTGTATTTTGCAGCTCTTGCAAAATACGTAAGACTAGTTCCTGATTTCGTCCACCTTTTCCGTTTCCAATTACATTAACGGTTGGCTCACCTCCAAAAAGAATGCAAGAGTTTGATCTTTTTTGAATAATCATGGTTGCTAGTTTTTTGGCTACAGTCTTTACATTGCCAGAAACTAGGACAGTTTTTGTAAAAAGACCAAACTGTCTTGCTTTTTTGTTCATAGATACAAGTAAATCGTGATTTTTTGCAATAATGATGTTGTTTATTGTAGGATGTTTGGGCGTTTCTTGAATTTTTCCTTCTATTCCATCCTTTAATCGCCTGATGACTTTATTTGAGATGGATTTTTCCAGTTTGTATTTTTTAATTATTTTAAGTGCATCACGAAAGGTAGTATTGTCATAGTAAGCATACCCAGATGCTATTGACGACAAATCATTGCCAATAACGTCTGACATTACAAGTGCAATTGCATCACAACTAATGTTCTCAACTAGTTTTCCACCTTTTATAGCAGATAGATGTTTTCTCACGCAGTTGATTTCTTGTATTGTTGCACCTGACTTTATCAGAGCCTGGTTAACACGTTTTTTTTCTTTAAATGTAATTCCTTCTGGCACACACATTAATGCAGAAGCGCCCCCAGATACAAGAAAAATAATAAAATCGCGTATTGTTCTTTTTTCTACAAATTCTTTGACAGCCTTTCCTGCTCTGTAGCTTTGTGCAGTTGGTAGTGGATGTCCAGCATAAAATACTTGGAATTTCTTATTTTTAACTAGAGATTTTGTTCCTTTTGGTATTACAACTATGCCGCCATCAACTCTTGTAATGTCATCTACTGCTTTTGTCATAGAATCTGCGGCCTTGCCAAATGCAACTAAATAGACATTATCGTATTTTTCTAGATAAATTATTTTTTTATTAACAGTAATTCGATTCTTTTTGATAAATTTTGGCAATATTTTTTGTGGCAGTGCTTGTGCAATACCAAATTCTATGATATCAGTTACGATTTTTTTGCGTTCAGTTTTTGTTAATTCTTTGTAATTTTGTATAATCATTAGAAAGTTATTTTGTGTTACAGAAATAAACCTGTATAAAGTACATTACTCAACTTTTTTCAAAGTGCCAACTGCTTGTGTGACTAGAGGTAATGAAATATGAATTTCTGCGCCTTTTCCAACGCCATCTGATTCTACCCATATACTGCCTCCATGATTTTCCACTATCCATTTGCAAACAGACATGCCAAGACCATCTGCATTATATGTTAGATTTATCGCTGGATCAATTCTATAAAATCTATAAAAGATCATGTCAATGTTTTCCTTCTTTATTCCCAGACCATTGTCTTTGACTACAAGTTTAACAATGTCGTTATTTCGTTGTAATAAAATGTGAATGCGGCCATTTTCTTTTAAACTATATTCAATAGCGTTTAAAATGAGATTTTCAACTACTTGCGCTATTCTATTTTTGTCGCAATAACACATAATCATCGGTTGTATTTCTTGTGTAATCGTAATGTGTTTGCTTTCTGCTTCTTTTTTCAAAGTTGCAATTTTTGTTAGAACTATTTCAGAAAGACTATGATTATTTTTTATGAATGTAAAATCATTTGAATCAATTTTTTCAATGTCTAGTAAATGAGAAGAGATTCTTAAAAGATCATTAACATGCTTTTTAATGTCATTAAACTCGTCATTTTATACTTTGTTAAGAAGTAACACATTTTCATCTTTTAATTTTTTGAAAAATCTATCTAATTCAACAATATTTTCCCGCATAGCCTCAACTATTCTAAGCAAAAATTCACTTTTTTCTTCACTATCTTTTTTTCTTGATAGGAGGAACTCAGATTCTGCTGGTTTTTGAAGTGTGGAGGATTGTTCTAGTATTACATTTTGACTTAGATCTTTTAATAAACTATTTTTAATGTCTGCAAATTCGCGTTCAATTTCATTATCATCCTTATTGACAAAAGTTGCAGGGACTCCTAAAGTATAATCAAACTTTACACGCACATCATCTTGTATTTGCTCCAAGTATACATTCAAAACCGTCTTAACTTCAAATATGTTCTTTGCAAGAAAGGTACTTTTCCCTCTTCTAAATTGGATTTCTGTTGGCCATGTTGAGGAGAATTTTTCAAAGGTTAAGTTTGTTAATTTTGTTAAGATTGCCCCATATACTGCTGCAATGTTACCCTTTACAATCAGTGATTTTGTAATTTTTGTTTCAGGCAAAATCATCCGCCTTAAAAATTTGGATTTTTATTATTGGTTTAAGACACGCAGTAATTGGTAAATCCTTAAACACTATACATTGATTTTTGTAAGCAAGAAACATCTTATCATCATTTATTATAATGTGATTCTAATATTTTAACATCAATACTTGTTGTTTCTAATTTGGATAGGACATCAAGATATAATAATGATTAAAAATTTCCTTTTTCTATGCATGTTGTAAAAATTCCAAAGATAATTAATTTTGGAAAAAATGCATTAAGCGAAACACAGTATCCAAAAAATGCACTTGTTGTAACAACTGCGCCACCACCAATTTCAGAAAAATGGCTAGGCAAAATGGGAATTAAAGATTACATGTTATTTGACAAAGTTACTCCAGAACCATCAATTGATGATGTAAAGACAGTGATTGCAGAGTTCAAAGACAAGAATCCAGCTGTGTTGATTGGTCTTGGAGGTGGAAGTTCGATGGATGTTGTAAAATATGCCTCATCAGATATGGGCAAGCAAAAGATTTTGATCCCAACCACATTTGGCACAGGTGCTGAGATGACAACATATTGTGTTTTAAAATTTGACGGAAAAAAGAAGTTGTTGCGTGATGACAAATTCCTTGCAGACATGGCAGTAGTTGATTCCTACTTTATGGATGGGACCCCAGAACAAATCATCAAAAATTCTGTCTGCGATGCTTGTGCACAGGCAACAGAAGGCTATGACAGCAAGTTGGGAAATGAATTCACAAGGACATTGTGTAAAGAAGCATTCGATGTCTTGTATGATGCCATAATAAATGACAAGCCAGAAAACTATCCTTATGGTTCAATGCTATCAGGCATAGGCTTTGGTAATTGTTCTACAACTCTAGGACATGCATTATCGTATGTCTTTTCAAATGAAGGAGTACCACACGGATACTCGCTTTCATCATGTACAACTGTTGCACATAAATTCAACAAATCAATTTTCTATGACAGATTCAAAGAAGTAGTAAAGAAGCTTGGTTTTGAGAAACTAGACCTCAAGGCATCAGTTGATGTGGCAGCAGAAACTGTAATGATAGACAGAGGGCATCTTGACCCTAATCCACTTCCAGTAACAAAAGAAGACATAATGAAATGTCTAAATGACATCAAAGCAGGAAACCTGTAATTTCAAAAACATTTTTTTAATTTTTATAAAGTACGAAATTCATAAAATTTCCTAGACTTTAATAACGTCAAAAAATACCCTAACTGATAGAATCATGGCGCGCTTAAAGTTTGGAATTCAAAATGGTCTTAATGTTGCAAGAGCCGGATATACTGAAGACCAAATCTTAACTGCGTGTCTTTTAGCTGATAGAACAGGATATGATTCGATATGGTATATGGACCACACAAATGTTCCACAGTGGAAAAACGCTGTGGTTCTTGACCCCTGGGTTATGCTATCTGCAATTGCTGCGACAACAAACAATGTTGAGCTTGGTACATGTGTTACTGATGCAATACGCAGACATCCATCAAACATTGCTCTAGCTACAATTACTTTGGATAGAGTATCAAAGGGAAGGGCTACACTAGGCATCGGCGCAGGTGAAGCACAGAATCTAAAAGAATTTTGCATACCTTTTGAAAAACCAGTTTCAAAATGGGAAGAACAAATTCAGGTCATAAAATTGCTTTTTAATTCCACACCTGACAATAGGGTCAGCTATGATGGAAAGTACTACAAGTTAGAAGATGCGTGCCTTCAGGCAAAGCCAATTAGAAAACCATATCCGCCAATATACATGGCAGCTGGAGGCCAGCGAACACTAGAGCTTACAGGAAAATATGGAGATGGGTGGATTCCAATTGGTTATACACCTGAGCTTTTTGAGGATCATGCTGCAATTATTAAAAAATCAATGCAGGAAAACAACCGAGATGCTGAAGACTTTAACTTTGCACTAGACATTGATGTATACTTTTCTGATGATGCTGAAGAATCATGGGCAAAAATGAAGGAAGCCGTCAAGGTCAGTTTATTCAAGCCAGAAGTTTTACGTGTTCACAACCTAAAAGAAATTGAAGGGTTTGATTTTAAAAAATACTTTACAGAATATTCCATGTCAAATCAAGAGTGGATTGTAAAGATGCGTGAGGCTGCAAAAACAATACCTGACCCCATAGCACGATCCTCAACTGCTGTTGGAACACCAGATGATGTGATTCCAATATTTGAGCGTTTTATGAAAGCAGGTGTCAATCATTTTATAATTAGATTTTGGGGCAAAAATTATTTTGGATCAATTGATAAATTTGCAAGCGATGTTATGCCGTATCTAAGAGAAAAATCAGAAACTAGTAAGACCTTTTTCAAGGGCCTATAAACAGGCTAGTTTTAGATTTAATAGTATTTCAAAAGGAATCAAGACTAGATGCAGCTATTAGGACGATTAGAGATAAAATCAAAGGAAAAGATTATCGCGTTTTTAAATCAGGAACATACTGGAAGGATCTGCAGTATTGATGGAAACGGCTATCCTCAGATTATTCCGATGAATTTTGTGTTTTTAAATGATTCAGTATACATGCATTCTCATACAAGAGGCGAAAAGCTAGACAACATCAGACGCAATGATAAGGTAGGCTTTGAAGTAGACAAAAGCTTGGCATTTTTGCCATCATATTTTACACATCCAACTAATGCGTCACAAGCTGATACACTTTACATTAGTGTTGTAATCAAAGGCAGAGCAGTGCTAGTAGAGGATAGAAATGAAAAAACAATTGCACTAAATGGTTTGATGAAAAAATACCAACCAGAAGGAGGATATGATCCAATCAAAGCTGAGATGGAAGTTGTTGACGAAGTAGCAATTATCAAAGTAATACCTGAATTGATGAAAGGAAAATACAAGATAGGACAACACATCCAGAAAAATGAGCGAATAAAGTTGGCACAACAGATTCTTGAGCGAAACTCAAAGACTGCAAAAGAGACGTTGCAGGTTATGGGCTTTGAGGTAATAGACGGCAGTGTTAAGATGGTTGAAGAACCATCTTGGTAGAATCTGAAGCCATTGTGAAATAAAGAGTTGCAAATAGTAAAGAGTGTTTTCTTCGAAATTATTTTACATGAGTAAGATTCCGATTTTATTTCATGGAAGACAAAGAGCTAGCTGACTATGTAACAGAGTGCCTCAACATTATTGATGATAATCTTGAGATTCTCTCAAGCATTGAGTTTGAAATTGATCAACAAAAAGACGATGAGCTTATTCCCAACATGCATCTTCATGATTTAATTGATATGATACAAGATGTGGCAGAATCTGTAAAGATTAGAAAAGCAGAAGCTAGCTATATGCGTCGACAGTTTGATTAACTGTTTTTAGTTAGCTACTACTTCGATTAGTTTTTCTTTTACTTTAGCTTCTTTTCGCATTTTTGCTAGCAAAGCTGCGAGTTGTGCTTCATGAATTTCATCTAAGATTTCGCACATGCAACATCATCGCTTTACAAATACTTAAACACTTTTTATGATTGATAATAGTTAGACGTCTTTTGTTGCTTCACTAGCGCATTTGTAAGAACAAAATACACTTGTTAGACTTTGGTATTCTCTTCCACAATGTCTGCATTCTTTTAGAAGCCTCATGCCATAGAAGTTAGCTTTCACCATATATAACTGCGATCTAAAATAACAAAATATTATAAAATAATTCAAAAGCAAACTTTCAGAATTACCATTGCTTTAAATTCAGTTTTTAAATATTTTTGTCGTTGCAACAGATACCAAGTTTTCAGCTAGCATCAGATTATCAGCCAACAGGCGACCAACCTCATGCAATAGAATCACTGGTTAAAGGAGTAAGACAAAACAAAGTTCAAACGCTTTTGGGCGTAACAGGAAGTGGCAAGACATTTGCTATTGCAAATGTTATACAAAGAACTGGGAAAAACACACTTGTAATCTCACATAACAAGACACTTGCTGCACAGCTTTATTCAGAGCTAAAACAGTTTTTCCCAAAAAACAATGTCGGATATTTTGTTAGCTATTATGATTATTATCAACCTGAAAGTTACATCCCACAAACAGACACTTACATAGAAAAAGATACTCAGATCAATGAAAAAATTGAAAAAATGAGACTAGAGGCAACTGCCATGCTTCTTTCAGGCGAGCCTACAATAATAGTCGCCACAGTATCATGCATTTACTCACTTGGCTCGCCTCGAGACTGGGAAGAAATGTCAATTACTGTCTTGCAAGGAGACAAAATTGAGCGTACAAATCTAATAAAAAAGCTAATCAACGCACGGTATGAGCGCAATGAGATGGAGCTTGCGCCGGGTAATTTCCGTGTAAAGGGAGATACAATCGACATAATACCTGCGTATTCTGATGATGTTGTTAGAATTTCCTTATTTGGCGATGAGATAGAAAAAATATCAATTTGTGATCCTATAACACTAAAAGAAAAACGAAAGGTTTCTTCTATCAAAATATTTCCTGCAAAGCATTATCTTATTGCAAAAGACGTTAGAGAAAAGGCAGTGTCATCAATCAAAGAAGAGCTAAAGCAGAGACTGCCCCAGCTAAACGAGCTTGAGCGACAAAGGCTTGAGATGAGAACAAAATTTGATCTTGAGATGATCGAAGAGCTTGGATATTGTTCTGGCATAGAAAATTACTCAAGACATTTTGATGGAAGAAAGCCTGGCGAAAAAGCATTTTGCCTTCTTGATTTTTTTGGAAAAGATTTTTTGCTTGTAATTGACGAGTCACATGTTACACTGCCACAGCTTCATGGAATGTACAAGGGAGATAATTCACGAAAAAGAGAGCTTGTAACATATGGGTTCAGACTGCCAAGTGCGTATGATAACAGGCCGCTAAAATTTGAAGAGTTTGAAGGATACATAAAAAATTGCATTTTTGTTTCTGCAACTCCATCTGAGTATGAAAGAAAAAAATCGTTTCAAATTGCAGAACAGCTTGTCAGGCCTACAGGACTAGTAGACCCAATAGTTGAGACAAGACCAACAAAAAATCAGATGGATGATTTGATTGTAGAGATTAAAAAAAGGACAGAAAAAAACCAGCGAGTTTTAGTGACAACACTAACAAAACGAATGGCAGAAGATTTAGCAGAATATCTATCAAAAAAACAGATCAGGGTTCGCTATCTACATTCAGAGATTGAAGGTCTGCAACGTACAGAACTAATCAGACAGCTAAGACTTGGTGAGTTTGATGTTCTTGTTGGAATAAACCTCTTAAGAGAAGGTCTTGACATACCCGAAGTCTCACTTGTAGCCATACTGGATGCAGACAAGGAAGGGTTTTTGCGCAATACAACTAGCCTTATTCAGACATTTGGCAGGGCCGCACGAAATGTAGAAGGCACAGTCATCATGTATGCAGATACTATAACGCAGTCAATGAAGACTGCAATTTCTGAGACAAATAGGCGTAGAAAAAAGCAGCTAGAGTACAACAAAGAGCGAAACATTACACCAAAAACTATCATAAAATCAATTCCAGCACAAGTTGCAACACTTGATGATATAAAACACAAGTCAGGCCATGATCTTGCAAAGGAAATGATTGAGATTGAGGCTGAGATGAAAAAGTTTGCAGAGAATTTGGATTTTGAGCAAGCAATTGAGTGCAGGGAAAAAATAAGGCGAATGCAAAAGGAGTTAGAAAAGAAAAATGAGCGCTAAATTAAAAATTCGTGGAGCAAGACACCACAATCTAAAAAACATTGATCTTGATATCCCAAAAAACAATATTATCGTAATCAGTGGTTTGTCAGGGTCTGGCAAGTCAACACTTGCCTTTGATACAATTTATGCAGAAGGGCAAAGACGCTATGTAGAGTCATTGTCTGCATATGCAAGACAGTTTTTGGAGATGATGGACAAGCCAGACGTTGATTCAATTGAAGGACTATCTCCTGCAATATCAATTCAGCAAAAAACAACAAGCAAAAATCCACGCTCAACTGTTGGCACTACAACTGAGATCTATGATTATCTAAGACTACTTTATGCAAGAATTGGAACCCCCCACTGCACAAACTGCGGACGTAAAATCTCAAACCAGTCAGTTGAATCAATTTGTGATTCTATCTTACGTGATTTTGATGGAAAAAAAATTCTTGTTTTAGCACCTATGATACAACGAAAGAAAGGAACGTATGAAAAACTCTTTGAGCAGATAAAAAAAGACGGATACTCTAGGGTTCGTTTAGATGGGCAAATAATACAGCTTGATGAAACGCCAACACTTGACAGACAAAAGTGGCACAATATCGAAATTGTTGTAGATAGAATAAGTGTTACAAAATCTGAAAAAAGCAGACTTTTTGAGGCAATCCAGACTGCACTCAAGGCTACAAAAGGCTCTGCTCTAGTCTCAGATGAGAGCCAAGACAAGATGTTTTCTCAAAATAATGCGTGCCCATATTGTGGCATCACAATAGGTGAACTTGAGCCTAGAACGTTTTCTTTTAACTCACCCTTTGGCTCCTGCAAGGCCTGCAATGGCCTTGGCATCAAGATGGAGTTTGATTCGGATTTAGTAATACCTGACAAGTCAAAATCAATACTTGATGGGGCCATAGTCCCATGGAGTGGCAGATTTTCCTCATTTAGAAAGCAAGCACTCAAGCATGTTGGAAAAGAATTTGGGTTTAACCTAATGACTCCAATTAACAAGCTAACGCCAAAACAGCTAAGAGTAATTCTTTATGGAACAGACCAGAGGATTCGCTTTAGATACGAATCAAAGTCTACTGACTCGTCTTGGGAATATACTGATGCATTTGAAGGGGTGCTAGAAAACTTGCAGCGAGTCTTTATGGGAACAGATTCTGAGGCAAAAAGAGAATGGCTAAAGCAGTTTATGCGCGATACTCCATGCAATGTTTGTAATGGAAAAAAGCTAAAGCCTGAAGCTCTTGCTGTCAAGATAAATTCGATGAACATAATGGATGTGTGTGATCTGTCAGTTGATGCATGCTATGAGTTCTTTAACAAACTAAAGCTGACAGAGACAGAACAGTATATTGCACGAGATGTACTAAAGGAAATAAAGGAGCGGCTAGAGTTTCTAAAAAATGTTGGATTAAATTATCTTACATTAAATCGCCTTAGCTTAACTCTGTCTGGAGGAGAGTCGCAACGAATACGTCTTGCAACACAAATTGGCTCAAATCTCACAGGAGTTCTGTATGTACTTGATGAGCCAACAATTGGTTTGCATCAAAGAGATAATCAACGACTCATAAAGACTCTTACAAAGCTTCGTGATTTGGGAAATACAGTAATTGTTGTAGAGCATGATGAAGAAGTCATTCGAAATTCTGACTGGATTGTTGATCTAGGGCCTGGTGCAGGGGTACATGGGGGAGAGATAGTCTTTGAAGGAACAGTAGACCAAATCCTAAATGGACATCAATCAATTACAGGCACTTACCTAAAAGACAAGTCACTCATAAAACTTGAAAATAAAAAACGAGTTCAAAAAGGCAAACTGATTGTAAGAGGCGCCTCTGAAAATAACCTCAAAGGCATTGATGTAGAGTTTCCATTAGGGCTTTTTATCACAATTACTGGAGTTTCAGGTTCTGGCAAGTCCACGCTAATAAATGAAATTCTGCTAAAGACGCTCTCGGCTCACTTTTACAAGTCAAATGAACGCCCAGGAAAGCATAACAAAATCGAAGGGATTGAGAACATAGACAAAGTCGTTGCCATTGATCAATCCCCCATAGGAAGAACCCCACGCTCAAATCCTGCTACCTATATTGGCGCATTTACGCCTATTCGTGAACTATATGCAAATACAGAAACCTCAAAGGAGCGAGGATATGCACCTGGTCAGTTTTCATTTAACGTACAAGATGGCCGTTGTTTTGCATGTGAGGGTGATGGTGTAAAAAAAATCGAGATGCAGTTTCTATCAGATGTGTATGTTAGATGTGATGAATGCAAGGGAAAAAGATACAATTCTGAAACACTCTCTGTATTATACAAGGGAAAAAACATTGCTGATGTTTTAGATATGACAGCGTATGAGGCTTTACAGTTTTTTGAAAATATTCCTGCAATAAAGCGAAAGCTGCAGACAATTTTTGATGTTGGTTTAGGATACATAAAACTTGGTCAATCATCAACTACGCTGTCTGGTGGCGAAGCTCAGAGAGTAAAGCTTGCATCAGAACTATCTAAGAAAGGAACTGGAAAAACACTCTATATCTTAGATGAGCCAACAACAGGACTGCACTTTGCTGATGTTCAAAAGCTGCTTGATGTTCTAAACAGACTAGTAAACTTGGGAAATACTGTAATTGTAATTGAGCACAACTTGGATGTGATAAAAAATTCTGACTGGATTGTAGACCTAGGTCCAGATGGAGGTGATAATGGAGGGCAAGTTGTTGCCACTGGAACACCAGAACAGATTACAAACAGTCCAAAAAGCTACACAGGACAGCATCTCAAGAAATTTATGAAACGATGACTTTTGATATTTCCAAAATAAACATACCAAATCATCCAGGAATATACCTGATGAAAGATAATGTTGGAAAGATAATCTATATCGGAAAGGCAAAAAATCTCAAAAACCGCATAAGAGCATATTTTTTAAAAAATCAAAACTATAAAACACAAAAACTAGTTGAAAACATTTCATACATTGAATTTGTTTTAACAGATAATGAGCGAGAGGCGTTTTTGTTTGAGGCAAACATGATAAAGCGATACAGACCAATTTTTAATATCGAGCTAAAGGATCAGCAGCGATACACCTACCTTAGAATTACAGATGAAAAATATCCACGACTTTTGGTTGCACGTAGAACAAGAACTGGCAAGTTTCTAGGCTCAGGCAAGATATTTGGACCATTCACGCAAGGTAGCTCAAAATTACTCACGATTGGTTCTTTGCGAAAGACCTTCAAGATACGAATTTGTAAGACCCTTCCAAAAAAGGCCTGTCTTGAGTACCACCTTGGAAACTGCGAGGCACCATGTGAGTTCAAAGAAGCTCAAGAAAGATACGCCAGCCATGTTTCTGATTTAGAATCAATTCTAAAAGGAAAACAAAAGATGAAAGATTTTGCTGAAAAGCTAAAACAAGAGATGAAAGAGGCCTCAGACTCCTTACAGTTTGAGCAGGCAAGGGAAATCAGAGACACTCTGCAAAGACTAGACAATCTCCAAACAAGACAAAAAATGGAATTTGTTCAAAACTCTGATGAGGAATTTTTTGGAATAAAAATACAAAATCAAATTGCTCAGATCATGACGTTTAGAAAAACAAATGGCGTGATCAGAGACAGCGATAAGTTTTCTTTTGATCTAGTTGGCGACAACTCGTTTTCTAACTTTTTGTTCCAGTACTATACGACTCACAAAATTCCAAAAACAATTGTTACAAGCCAGATTCCGGAAAGAAAGGAATTTTTAGAATCATTGCTGTCTGAAAACGCTGGGTATTCAGTAGAAATTGTCGTGCCAAAAAAAGGCAAAAGAAAAGAAATGATTGATCTGATAATGAAAAACTTGAATCTAATTGAGACAAAGGGTGCAGAACCTGGTCTTGTTGAGCTAAAAGAGCAGCTTGGCTTGTCAGAAATTCCAAAAGTCATAGAATGTTTTGATATATCAAATCATGGAGAAGCATTTGCGGTTGGTTCGATGTCACGATTTGTAGGAGGAAGACCAGACAAAACAGGTTATAGAAAATTTAAGATAAAAACAGTAAAGGGAAGAGATGATTTTGCAATGATTGGCGAGATAATAAAGCGCAGATATCACAGATTATCTGAAGAAAAACAAGATTTCCCAGACTTGATTGTAATAGATGGTGGAAAAGGCCAGCTCAATTCTGCGTTAAAATCACTTCAGGCTGTCAGAGTCACAATTCCCTGTATTTCGCTAGCAAAAGAAAATGAGGAAATATACATACCTAGGCAAAAAGAGCCGCTTGTGATTTCAAAAAGCAGTTCTGCTCTAAAAATTCTTCAATATGCAAGAGATGAGGCACACAGATTTGGGGTAAGATATAACAGAAATCTTCAGCTGATTTCTTAGATCTAATCTAGATTTTTTCTTTGAGTTTGGCCTTTGCGTCTTTGCTCCATACATGATTTGAGTTCTTCTTTGCTGTGATTTTTAATTGATTTTCCGCACATTGCACATGTTGGATCAGAAACTATAGGTTTTCTTTCAAATGGCATTTGCCATCAAATAAAATCATCAAGTGATTCTTCGCGTAGTGGTTGGGCATCTATTCCAATTGATTTAAGATGCGCAGAAAACTCTTCTACAAAGCCATGGATTGTATAGACTTTATCAGCACCACTTTTCTTTACCAGCTCAACTAACTCATCAAAATCGCAATGATCACTTAGCGGTATTGAAAAATCTGCTCGCCTTCCAAAAGAGAATCGCGAGGATTTTGCCCAGCCAGAAAATCCAATTGTTGCTGCACCATACTTTGATTTCATGTGTTTGATAAAGTAGCTTTTTTCTGACATAAATGGTGCAACCATAACCCACGGTTTTTTTTCAAGAAGACCATTTTTTTCAGCTTCTGTATGGCCAATGCATTCTTTGAGATTTATTCCCAAGGTTCGATGCAAGTCATTCATTTCCTTTACAGAATCATGATAGTATAGTGGCTCCCAGTGACCAAATAGTTGTGATATTGTCTGCGCTTTGCCAAGCTGGTATCCAAACAAAATTACTGGAATTCCACGAGAATAATGTTCAGATATTATTTCATTTACAGTTTTTTTTATCTCATCTAATTTTGGGAAAATAAATTCAGGCAAACCAAATGTGCATTCTGTTATCAGTGTCTTGCATTTTGGAATCTTTGCGCCAGAAAGAAATCCTCGACTTCTTGTGCAAATATCACCTGTGTAAAAAATATTATCAAATGATAATCCACGTGCACCTAAAATGTGTCCGCTGTCTAAAAGCGAAAAATTCTCCAATCTATCAACAGAATCCATCTTACAGCCACGCAGCTTGGCAATTCTGCTAGTCTCAATTGAAGCCAATGCAGGCACGCCATTTTGCGTTGGCAGATGATCAGAATGCGCATGTGAGACAAAGTTTACGCATTCTTCAAGCGGGATTTTTGGATCCAAAAGTACGGTTTTGTTATTTGTCTTGCATACGATACCATTTTTTGTCATCCTTATTTTGTGTGTCAAACACAAAAACAAACGTGAGATTTGATATAAATTGCAGCTTTAGTCTAGTTTTGACTAGTTGCTAAATCTTGCAATTTTGATCTCAGGTCGTGGCAGTAACATGGAAGCAATTCTAAAAGCGATCAAGGAAAAAAAGATTCCTGCAAATCCAGCAGTTGTCATATCAAACAAGCCTGATGCAAAGGGGCTAGAGATTGCAAAAAGCCTTGGAGTAAAAACCGAAGTTGTAGATAGTCGTGATTTTAAAGGCGATAGGTGGGAATATGATAAAAAAATTATCATAGTGTTAGAAAAATACAATGTTACTCCAGAAAATGGCCTTGTTTGTCTTGCAGGGTTTATGAGAATAATCAGCCACGAGTTTATTAAAAAATACAAGAATCGAATCATGAACATCCATCCTGCACTATTGCCGTCATATCCAGGACTTCATGCACAAAGGCAAGCACTAGAAGATGGAGTAAAGTATTCTGGCTGTACGGTTCATTTTGCAGATGAAAAAGTAGACCATGGTCCAATAATTTTACAAGCTACAGTAGAGGTAAAAGAAGACGATACAGAAGAAACTCTATCTGAGCGAATTTTAGAACAAGAACATAAAATTTATCCAGAGGCAGTCAGGCTTTTTGCATTAGGAAAAATCAATTTGGAAGAAAAACAAAACTAGGCTAAGAGTCAGGTCCGCCAAAAAAATAAATCACCACGAGCTCTTTTGTGTTTCCAAAAAAATAGTGTTCTGTATTTTTTGGAACAAAAAATGTTTTCCCTTCTTCTATAGTATAGTCTTTTTTATCTATCTTCAGATATCCGTTGCCACGAATTACATAATACAGCTCATCTGAGTCATGAGGTGCTTGTGTGTCTTTTTCGCCTGACTGCAACACCAAGACGCCAGCTGCAAGCGTGGCTTTATTGATAAATGTATGAAAGTAATTGCTGCTTTTTTGCAGCTCATCTATGTATTTTCTAGTATCAAATTCAAATTTCATAATCTGCCTTGATGCCTAATCCATTTTAAAATTTCATAGATTCCAAGGATTAAATAGCAAAAATATCGAACAGACACATTGACAGGCACAAAAATTGATGGTCTTGTAGTGGCACAAGCTGTAAAAGAGCGTGTAAAAAAGGCAGTCGAGGAAATAAAATCTCAAGGAATCAATCCTTGTCTTGCAACTGTACTTGTTGGTGACAACCAAGCCTCTTCTACATATGTAAAAAACAAGCAAAAGGCGTGTGCAGAAGTTGGAATTGCAACAAAGGACCATCGTCCACCAGCTTCGATTTCTCAAAAGGAGCTAAATGATCTCATTGATTCGCTTAACAATGACAGATCAGTTCATGGAATATTGGTACAGCTGCCATTGCCAGATCAGATAAACGAGTTTGAGGCAATATCTAGGATTTCGCCAATAAAAGATGTTGATGGCCTTACACCATACAATGCGGGACTTTTAGCTATGGGAAAAGCTGCACTAAAGGCATGTACACCGTCTGGCATAATGGAGTTATTTGATTATTACAAAATTGAGCTTGCAGGAAAAAATATAGTCATGATAAATCGAAGTAATCTAATTGGAAAACCACTGTATCACATGCTTTTAGAAAAAAATGCAACAGTTACTACGTGTCATTCAAAGACAAAAAATCTTGCCGAGTTTACAAAGAATGCAGATATTGTAATTACAGCGGTTGGAGACAGGACAAAGTTTACGCTAAAGCAAGACATGATAAAAAATGGTGCAGTGGTAATTGATGTTGCAATAACAAGACATGATGAAAAGCTTGCTGGCGATTGCGATTATGAAGATATAATTAAAAAGGCATCATTTGCAACGCCTGTTCCTGGTGGAGTTGGGCCAATGACTGTTGCCATGCTACTAAAAAACACTGTAACTGCTGCATCTTTGAGTAAAGGACTTGGAAAGTAATAAAGAAAAGGCAAATCTTCGAAAATTTTTGCTTGAAAATAGAGACGCAATATCATTTGATCTTATAAAAATAGCAAGCAAGCATATTCAAAAAAATCTAAAAAAGATTGATGCTTTCAGAGAGGCAAAAAGTATTGCCAGCTATTATCCAATTGGAAGCGAGGTAAAAACTCAGGAAGTAATGCAGGAAATGCTTTCTGAGGGAAAGACATTGTCACTGCCAAAGGTAAAAGGCGAAGACTTGGAATTTAGAAAAGTAACAGACTTTGGTAATCTAGAAAAAGCTGGCTTTGGGATAATGGAGCCCAAAGACTGGTGCAGTGTTGTTGAAGACATTGATGTAATACTTGTTCCAACAGTTGGAATTACACGAAATGGCATTCGTTTAGGCTATGGTTTTGGCTATTATGACAGGTTTTTAAAAAAAACTGGTGCAAAGGCTATTTCGCTAACGTATGCAAAGCAGATTGTAAGACATATTCCTCAGTCTGAAAATGATGTCAAAGTAAGCTGGATTGTTACAGAAAACGAATGCATTGATACATCAAAGGAAGGATAACCCCTTTTTTCCAATGTCTTTTCTGTAATACTTGCTTGGCCAATGTATCTTTTCAGCTGTATTGTATGCATTTGGTATTGCGCTAGCTAGTGTGTCGCCAAGTGCTGTAACGCCAAGTACTCGTCCACCATTTGTTAAAATTTTGTTTCCTTCTTTTTTTGTTCCTGCATGAAAAACAAATGTGTCCTTTTGTCTCAAGTCAAGCCCAGTAATTTCCTCGCCTTTTGGATATGCCTCTGGATAGCCTTTTGATGCCATTACAACACATACAGAGCTTTGTTTTTTCCATGAAGGTTTTGGCAAGGAAGATAGAGTTCCATTTGCGCTTGCTACAAGATAATCATACAAATCAAAATCCATCCTCATTGTTATTGGCTGACATTCAGGGTCACCCATTCTTGCATTAAACTCTAAAACATAGGGTTCGTCGTCTTTTATCATAACACCTGCATACAAGAATCCACAAAATGTGATTCCCTCTTTTTTCATTCCAAAAATTGTTTTTTCAATAATATTTTTTTGGATTTTTTCTGCCAATTTTTCAGTTATTACCGGGGTTGGCGAATATGCGCCCATTCCTCCAGTGTTTGGACCCTCATCTCCATCATAGATTCGCTTGTGGTCTTGGCTTGTTGCCATAGGGATTGCAATGTTTCCATCAGATAGTGCAATGTAAGAGGCTTCAATTCCATCAATTCGTGCTTCAAGTATGATTTTGTTTCCCGCATCGCCAAATGTTTTTTTTACAAGCATTGTCTCAATTGCTGAAGATACTTCTTCACGGCTATTGCAAACAATTACTCCCTTTCCTGCTGCAAGACCATCTGCTTTTACAACTAGATTGTGTTTTGATGACTTTGCATATTCGATTGCTTTTTTTGGCTCATCAAATACCTCAAATTGCGACGTAGGAATTCCGTATTTTTTCATAAAATTTTTTGCCCAGATTTTGCTTGATTCTAGTTGTGCTGCGGCTTTTGTTGGGCCAAAGATCTTTAGGTTTTTCTTGTTAAATTCATCAACTATTCCAATCGCAAGCGGTGCTTCAGGGCCGACTATTGTAAAACAGTCATTTTTTGAAGCAAAATTGGCAAGTTCATCTATTTTGTCTGCTGCTATAGGAATGTTGTTTTCTGTTCCCCCGTTTCCAGGTGCGTAATAGACCTTATCTACTTTTGGGCTTTGTGATATCTTCCATCCAAGTGCGTGTTCTCGTCCACCTGAACCTATCACTAAAACATTTACCAACACCACATCTTTTAGAGTCTAATATATAATCCAAGTTTGAAGACTGAAGTGATTTTAGAAAATGGAGCTAGCCAAAGAGTTTGATCCAAAAAAAATAGAGGCAGACATAAAATCACATCTTGCTAGCATTCCAGTACAAAAATTAATTTTTGATTCAAAAAACAAGAATCAAAAAATTACATTCATTGAAGGCCCACCAACAATGAACGGGGAACCACATGCAGGCCACCTTAGAGGGCGCATCTTTAAGGATCTTTGGTATAGATTCAATACATTACGTGGATTCAAAATTGTTTTCAATGCAGGATGGGACACTCAGGGACTGCCAGTAGAGCTGCAGGCTGAAAAAGAGCTTGGCTTGACAAAAGGAAAATCAGAAATTACAGACGATACAGGAATCGAAAAACTAGTTAGTGAATGTAAAAAAATAGTTCACAAGTATCATGAAAAGTGGGTATCAGTTGACAGACAGCTTGGCGTGTCATTTGACCAAGAAAACGCATACTGGACATACAAAGATGGATTTATTGAACGCGAGTGGCAGTTTCTAAAAAAAGCACATGAAAATAAAATCCTCACAGAAGGATATCGTGTAGTTGCATACTGTCCTAGCTGTCAGACATCGCTTAGTCATGCAGAGGTCAATCAAGGGTATGAAGAGGTAACTGACCCATCACTATACTATAAGGTAAAGATGCAAGACGAAGAGGCGTTTTTTGTTGTTTGGACAACAATGCCATTTACCCTAGTTACTGATGCAATGGTTGGTCTTAATCCAAAAGAAGATTATGTGTATGCCAAAGTAAATGGCGAAACATGGATTGTTGGAAAAACACGACTAGAGGAATTTATGAAAGAAGCCAGAGTTGAGAACTATAACGTACTAAAATCAGCCAAAGGAAAAGACTTTGATGGCAAAAAATACGTACACCCATTATTAGACCAAATCCCTGGCCTTTTTGAGCTTGCAAAAAAATCAAACTATCATATCGCAGTTTCAGAAGAGTTTGTCGATGTAAATACTGGGAGTGGCATAGTCCACTTGTCTCCAGCAAATGGGGAAGAAGACTATAACATTGCTACAAAACGAAAGGTTGTAATTTTTAATCCAATAAATGATGAGGTCAAGTTCACAGAAGATGCAGGCGCATATGCTGGCTTGTTTGTAAGGAATTCTGATGAAAAAATCACACAGACACTTCGTGAAAAAAACGCACTTGTCAGACTGGGAAAAATAAAGCACAAGTATCCACTGTGTTGGCGTTCCCATCACAAAATTGTGTGGCTTGCAAGAAGAGAATACTTTTACATGCTTGACAGGCTAGGCGACAAGGCAATAAAGGCAGCAGAGGCAGTAGAATACTTTTTTGATCAGCCAAAAAACAGATTCTTGGAGATAATAAAAGAAAAACATCCATGGTGTATCTCACGTGAAAGATTTTGGGGATGCCCACTTCCAATTTGGAATTGTAAAAACTGTGGCCATACTGAGCGGTTGTTTTCAAGAAAAGATATTCTCAAGGCAGCATCTGAGCTTCCTGATGGCCAGGACTTTGAGCTGCACAGGCCTTGGATTGACAGGATAGTGATTAATTGCAAAAAATGCAAGTCCAGAATGCAAAGAGAAGAATTTGTTTTAGATACATGGCACAACAGCGGTTCTGCTCCATATTCGTCGTTGAGCGATGATGAATACAAAAAAAGTATTCCTGCACCATTTTTGACAGAAGGAATTGATCAGACACGTGGATGGGCGTACACACTTTTAATTGAAAATGTTATTTTAAACAATAAACCAAAAGCTCCGTTTAGTGCATTTCTTTTTCAAGGCCATGTTTTAGACAAAAACGGAAACAAGATGAGCAAAAGCCTTGGCAATGTAATTGATGCAGCACAACTTTTAGAAAAATATCCTGTAGATCTGATTCGGTTTTACTTTATGTGGAAGTCAAGCCCAATAGAGCCGCTTAATTTTGATACTGATGAGCTAATGTCAAGGCCATATCAGGTTCTAAGTACCTTGTATCATCTGCACCTTTACTTTAAGCAAAATAGCGATTATGACAAGTTTGATTCATCAAAATCTACTATCAAATGGGCAAAAGACCAAAAGTTGCTTGCGCCATCTGATGTGTGGCTATTATCAAAGCTTCAAAAACTAATCACAAACGTTATGCAGTCAAATGAAAAATGTAGATTTCATGAAGCTGCAAGAGCACTGGATGACTTTATCATAAATTCACTTAGCCAAATTTACATTCCAATAACTAGAGGCGAGCTTTGGGAAGAAGACGAATCAAAGAAGAACAGAAGATTTGCAATTTATGCAGTACTATCAGCAGTACTTGGTACACTAGATGTCTTGATGCATCCTTTTGCTCCATTTACAAGTGAGTATCTGTATCTTTGCACATTTAAAAAAATGCAGAGTATGTTGCTTGAATCATGGCCTGCGCCTGATCAAAAACTGATAAATGACAAAATCGAAGAATCATTTGATCTCTTAAAGGAAACGATCTCTGTTTCAGCTGCTGCAAGAATGAAAGGAAAGCTAAAGCGCAGATGGCCATTAAATGAGGCAATTATTTGCGTTAAAAAAAATCAAAAACAACAGCTAGAATCACTTTCTGATCTTCTAGTTGCGCAGCTAAATGTGGAAAATTACAAGATAGTAGAGCTAGAACATTTTGAAGGATTAGAATTATTAAAAGATTTGAAAAATGCAAGCCTTCCAATTACAGCAAAGATTACACTTGATCATAAAAAGATAGGACCAAAGGCAAAAAAGGACATGGCAGGTTTGTTGCAAAAATTTGAAAATACATCACCTGATGAAATTGCAGAAATGTTGCTAAAAGAAAATCACTATACATTTGATGTTAATGGGACAAAAATAAAACTTGATAGAGACGATTTTGTAGTTGACTTTGATGTAAAAGAAGGCTATGCGTTTTCAAAGCGTGACCAGCTTTTGGTTATAATCTCAACTATTAGAAATCGTGAGATGATGGCCCGTGGCCTTGTAAAAGACCTAGCAAGGAGGCTTCAAACCCTAAGAAAAGAGCGAGGCTACAATCCAACCGATATTCTAAGCATAGCCTCAATTCTTGATTTAGATGAAGAATCACTTGAGATGGTAAAAGAAAAGGCAAAAGATTTGGCGTTTTTGGTGCGTGTAAAGGAGGTTAATTTTACAAATTCCTGCAGTAGCTACAAAGATGATGATATAGATGGCCAGAAAATCAGAATATCGGTAGAATAAGATTTTCTATGCCACATACCTGCCATAGTCTCAATTAAAAATCGAATAGAATTAGTCCATCAAATGGTTAGCTTTTAGTAAATCAGGCATAATAAATAAGAAAACTGCATAGTCATAGCATGGTAAAGCAGATCAGCTTAGATACCTGGTCAGTACAGCACCTCACAGATCTTCTTCGCAAGGGCTCACTAGTTGTATCAAAAACAAACATGCCACTAGTACTTTACAGACAAACCCTAGAAGAAGATGACAATGCCTATGAGGAAATAGTTTGTACTCTGACAAAAGATTATGTAATTGAGCAGCTTGTGACTTCAGGTGGCATCATAGCTCCGGCATTTCATCAACAGCTAGTTTTTACATTAGATGAATTCCCAGACAGGTTGCTAAGAAAAAGCAAGGATCTCTTTTTACAAGTTGTTGAAACATTAGAAAATCAAATAGAATAGCTAGCATACAGATTATAAGGACGTCTCGGATGATTTTTTCATGCGTCTTTTAGAGTACCAAGCTAAGCAGTTGTTTGAAGAATATGGAATCAAAATACCAAAAGGCAAGACATCAAAAAACATCGAGCAAGGAAGAAATGTTGCAAAAGAGCTTGGATTTCCATTTGTGATCAAGGCCCAAGTACCAGTAGGTGGCCGTGGCAAGGCAGGAGCTATTCAAAAATGTAACAATGCTGATGAGTTTGAGCTAAAATATTCACAAATCTTAGATATGACAGTAAAAGGAGAAAAAACACGAGCAATTTTACTTGAAAAGATGGCAGAGTACAAAAAAGAGCTTTATCTTTCTTTATTTTTAAACCGCGGCAAAAGATGCTATACAATTATTACATCGTCTGAGGGCGGCGTTGAAATCGAGTCTGTTAAAAATCAGATAATACGAGAGATTGGCCTTGGCAATGTTGAAAAATCTGTAGCAGACGAGGTCGCAAAGGCAATTGGTCTTAAGGATAACACCATAAATGAATTTGTTGACCTAGTGCAGAGATTATCAAAGCTTACAATTGAAAAAGAGGCAGAACTTGCAGAAATTAATCCAGTTGCAGTGTTAAATGATGGCAGTATTCTTGCACTAGATGGCAAGATAATAACTGATGATAATGCAAGCTTTCGTCATCCAGAGCTTGCAAAGTTTCAGGAAAGATCAGAGCTTGAAGAAAAAGCTGAAAAAAGTGGCTTTACTCTAGTTGAACTAGACGGCAACATTGCAGTTGTAGGAAATGGTGCAGGTCTTGTCATGTCAACACTTGATATGCTGTCAGACAATGGTGGAAAGGCTGCTTGTTTTTTAGATGTTGGTGGCGGTGCCACTACAGAGTCAGTCTACGAAGCTCTAACACTAGTTAGTAAAATGAATAAAGTCAAAGGAATTCTTGTTAATCTTTATGGAGGAATTGTCAAAACAACGACAGTTGCCTCTGCGTTTATCAAGGCTTATGATGAAAAACTAATCGATCTGCCAGTATTTGCAAGACTGATGGGTGCAGAGTCTGATAAGGCAAAAGAGATGCTAAGAAATACAAAAACAAAATTATTTGACTCTGTTGAAGCGGCAATCAATGCTGCAGTAATTGGAGTAAGAAAATGAATAACATATTTGAGCTTCTTCAAGGAAGACAAGGAGATCCTGATTACAAGAAAAAGCCAGTAATTGTGCAAGGAATTACAGGAAAGTTTGGCTCACTTCACACAAAATTGATGGTTGGTTATGGAACAAACATTGTAGCAGGAGTTACACCAGGCAAAGGTGGCCAAGAATTTGAAGGAGTTCCAATATACAATACTGCAAAAGAGGCTGTAAAGGCGACAGGTGCAAAAATTTCAATTCTGTTTGTTCCTGCAAAATTTTTTCTTGGTGCTGCAGTTGATGCACTTGACGCGGGCATAAAGCTTCTTGTTGCAATACCTGAACATGTTCCAGTACGAGACACTATGACTGTGCTTGAGCTTGCAAAGAAAAATGACGCAATTATGATTGGCCCAAACACTCCTGGCATAATGATTCCTGAAGTAATTAAAATCGGCATAATGCCTGCAAGCTCTTTTAGAGCAGGAGATGTTGTGGTACTATCAAAAAGTGGCACCTTGATGTACGAGGTTTCACACAACCTAACTGAGGCTGGATTTGGCCAATGTCTGACGCTTGGCATTGGTGGGGATCCAATCAATGGTACAACACTCATTGATGCGTTTGATATGGTAAAGGACTATCCTGATCTTAGAGGCATTGTTGTTGTGGGGGAAATAGGTGGCGATGCAGAAGAAACACTTGCACAACATGTTATTGACTCTAATTTTGAAAAACCAATTGTTGCCTATGTTGCAGGCCGTGCTGCACCAAAGGAAAAAAGGATGGGTCATGCAGGTGCAATAGTTTATGGAAACTATGGTTCTGCGGAGTCAAAGGTTTCAATGTTTAATAAGGCAAACATACCTGTTGCCAAAAGACCAGCAGAGGTGCCAATGCTTTTGGCAGGCAAGTTTGAAAAATACAAGGATTAAAAGGGAGCATTTTTGAGGATTGTAATATGCCAATAACTGATTCAGAAAAAAAACAAATTGCTCAAAAAGCACGTTTACATCTTAAGATCTGTTTTCATTGTGGGGCACGAAACTCAATTTCTGCAACAAGATGTAGAAAGTGTCACAATAGTTACCTAAGACTGAAAAACAGAACACTTGGCATAAAGAAGTAATACAAAAAGACAAAAGCCTCCTTTATTTTATGACCATTGGACCGGTAGTCTAGTGGTTAGGATGACGCTCTCACACAGCGTAAAGATGCAATCAAACATCTCGCTAAGGTCATGGGTTCAAATCCCATCCGGTCCATTAATTTCATAAAACTAAAAATATGTATTTGTTTTATTTGACAAGTACTTCAATAAATTTAGTGAGTTTTTTGTCTAATGGGTGTTTTTCTATCTCGGCTTTGATCTTGTCTGTAATTACAAAGTAATTGTTTCCAAATATTTCTTTTAGTATTTTGTTAAGGTGTTCAGGATGACTGTAGCAATCAGAAAACCTACAATAGTGATCCGCGAACAGTCTTTTTTCAACTAGCAAGCAGGTTTCCTTGCTGATTTCAAGTAATACTTGTTCTACAGTTGTAGCGACAATCTCTCTTCTTATTCGTTCTTTTGCGTCCAATTATTTCCAAATTTGGTATCGTGTGTTTAATAACTATATTGATTACACGATTTTTACTTTAGAACAAGTGTGAAAAATGATTTTCTAAAAATCAAGTATCACAGTGGCAACAGATTTTTTCATGATTGTTCTTGCAACTAGGACAGCTTATGGCTCCACCAAAATGACATTTACAGTCACAAACTTGTTTCATGTCTCTTGTTATTCCTTATGATAGTAAATATTCTGCTATATGCATAAGGAATGCTAAAAAGGTAAATTTTCAATTGGTATTTTAAAGGTTAGACTCAAACTACGAAAATGCAACGATTTGAAACAAGAAAATGGGATCTTTCCTGTCTTGCTAAAAATCCAAACAGTCCTCAATTTGCACAAAAAATTTTAGATGTTGAAAAAAAAGTAAAGCAGTTTGAAAAAATAAAGCCTAGTCTAAAGCCGAATATACAATCAAAAAAGTTTCAAAACATTCTACATGATTTAGAAGAGATTTCAGAAAAGATTAGCATAGTTGCAGGTTATGCACATCTTTCTTATGCTGCTAACACCCAATCAGATGAGGCTACATCGCTTGTAACAAAGATGACAAAGCTTGGTGCAGATATTGAAAATCGTACACTCTTTTTTGATCTTTGGTGGAAAAAAAAGATTGATGAGAAAAATGCATCAAGATTGATAAAAGATTCAGGCCAGCTATCAAATTATCTAAGATACAAACGTCTTATGGCAAAATATTCGCTTAGCGAGCCAGAAGAGAGGATCATAAACACACTTGATGTCACTGGAATTTCTGCACTAGTCAAGTTGTATGACAAGATAACAAATGCGTTTGAATATGTAGTAAATATAGATGGAAAAAAACATAGATTGACAAGAGAAGAGCTTACAAGCCTTGTTCGAAGCTCAAAACCAAAGATGCGTGAAGCAGCCTACAAGACACTACTTGGAAAATATTTTGACAACAAGGGAGTGCTTGGCGAAATTTATCAAAATATCGTACTAAACTGGAAAGATGAGGGAATTGAGATCAGGGGATTTTCTTCGCCTATCTCGATTAGAAATATTGGAAATGATGTTGATGATAAAACCATAGATTCCCTCTTAGATGTGTGTAAAAAAAATGCTTCCATATTTCAGAAATTCTTTTTGCAAAAGGCAAAACTATTAGGATTAAAAAAACTTAGACGATACGATCTTTATGCTCCTGTAACATCAAAGATAAAAGAAAAAAACTATTCTTATGACAAATCAGCAAGGCTAGTCTTGGACTCGCTTGGAAAGTTTAGTCCCAAATTATCAAGTTTTGCAAAAGATGTTTTTATAAAAAAACACATTGATTCAGAAATCAGACTTGGAAAACGTGATGGTGCTTTTTGCAGTACTATAACTCCAAAAATTGCACCATATGTTCTTGTAAATTTTACAGGAAAGATTCGTGACGTATTTACGCTTGCACATGAATTAGGCCATGCAGTACACAGCAAGGCAGCATCAGACAAATCAATTCTGGTACTAGAAGCACCATTACCTCTTGCAGAGACTGCATCAACGTTTTCAGAACTGCTGCTGTATGATAATTTATCAAATATGATATCAGATCAAGAAAAAAGACTATTGCTTGCAGAGAAAATAGACGATCTTTATGCTACCATACTAAGACAGGCATTTTTTACACTCTTTGAGGCAAAAATCCACAAGCAAATATCAGATGGTACGATAGTTGATGAAATATCAAAAACTTATCTTTACAACCTCAAAGAACAGTTTGGCAGCTCTGTTAGTCTGACAGATGATTTTTCATTAGAATGGAGCTGTATTCCGCACTTTTATCATACACCATTTTATTGCTACGCCTATTCATTTGGAAACCTTCTTGCATTGTCATTATTTCAAAGATACAAAATTGAAGGAAAGGATTTTGTTTCTATTTATCTTAAAATTTTAGGAGCTGGTGGTTCACAAAAGCCAGAATCACTACTTGCCGAATATGGACTAGATATTAGCTCAGAAAGGTTTTGGCAAGACGGCCTTGATTATGTAAAAAATCAGGTAAAGACACTAGCATCATTAAATTAATTTTTAAAAATGGGGCTGGCAGTCTTACGCATCGACTGCCAGTCATTGTTCCCCTTCGGTTTGAATCGATGTCGCACTGTGTTGCTTTGAGAATAATTTAAACCTTTGAAAATTATTTTGCTGTTTTTAATTCATAGTAAGATTAATACTTTCAAAGTCAATATGGCCATCTTGTGTACAAGTTTGCAATTTTAATGTCAGTTGCAGTTTTTTTGCTTTTTGCTACAAACTTTGCGTATGCTCAACAGCCACAACTTGCTACTTTTCAAGAAATCTCTCAAGTAATAGTTGACCAAAAACTATCAAATAATGTTACTGCATCAATTACTCTTCAGACCACAAGCAACCAGGAAATAAGAATTCCATCTGAGCTTGAAAGAAAAATTCTTGATACTGACGGACTTGTTGCAGTTGTAGTGACAAGTGAGGAACGTTGTGTGCTTGGCATAGAGTTTGATTCGTGTATTTTGATAAATATCTCAAGGGAGGGAATCGAAGGCGACATTATTGCCATTCAAGATAGGGCAAAAGAGGTTGGAAACTCGCTTATTGATGAGCTAAACACTGTGTTGGATACTGATGCAAGGTTTCATTCAGTTTTTGTTCATTATGAAGATAGTGCAAATGTTGCACTTGGTACATCAGGCGCAGTATCTGGTCGTGGTACTGTATCTGCAGTATATACCATGTCAAAAGAGGATACTGCATCAATGTATGAAAAGCTTACAGCAATTCTTCTTCCCCAAGTTATCCGAGAGTCAGGCGGCTTTTACAATACAGCAAAGAATCTTGCGTCCCAACCAAATGCAAAGATGACATTTTCAATTCTGCCACAAAACCAAATCGCACTTTATCAGATAAAATTAACAGTAGACTATCCAAATAGTGCAGATGATGTGGAAAGAGTAGATCCTTTAAAGTTTTTAATGACTGAGAAACTTGAAAGATCGAATTATTTTTCACAAGGATTCTATCCATTAAATTCATTGTTTCAGTTGGTAGTGTTAACACAGGAACCACTTAGGGTTGAGGAGGTAAATAGCAAGATAATACCAACTGTGCTAAATAATGGCGAGAAATTTCCAGAAGACATTACTCAAAAAGGGTGGAGCTTTATCTCAGAATCGGGGGATAAAATAGAAGCAATGTACCTATTTGGAAAAGATTTTGCTGCAACAAAAGATGAGCTTGTTTTGATACTAACATCTGCTGATAGTACAGAGCCAATCAAAGAAAATATTGCAAAATCTGGCTCGCAAGAAATTGATCTATCTCAAATCTATATTATTGTTGGAATAGTAGCAGCTGCAGCTGTTGCTATTGCGTTTTATCTAAAAGGGTTTAGAGCAAAACACTAGAGAAGCAAGACTGCTGCTGCAAACACTGTAGTCCATCTTCCTTGCTTGTCGCCAATTGCAGTCTGGGTAATATTTCTTGTTTTGTAAATTTGGCCTGATATGTTCCACTGTTGTCTTTTCTCATCCCAACTTTTGTCAATATCAAATTTTATGCCTAATGATGAGGCAAGCATTTGTGCTGCAATGTCTTCTGCATAGTCACCTGCCTCTTTTTCTGTCTGACCAAATGACTCGTATTCTGAAAGATATCCATAGTGTGTTGTGTCTTTTGGTTGTGCTATACCAACAGATGCTGCTGTCAATCTATGAGGTTCATTTGTTTGGTTTCTAGAATATATGGTAAAAAGTATCTGTCCTGGATCTATTAGTTTTAGTCCCTCTGCCTTTGAGACAAGTTTTGCATCAGGTGGAAAAATACTAGAGATTAGCACCAGATTAGTTCCTGCAATGCCAGCATCTCTTAACGCATATTCAAAACTTGTAAGTCTGTCTTCATGTACACCCTTTCCCCGTGTAAGAAACAGTTTTTTTGGAACTAGGTCCAACAAATCTCAAACTTTTGGAAAACTTTCATTATTTATACTTTGATTAATGATAAATTAGTTTAGTTGTTTTAGTGTTTCAGCTATTTCTTTTCCATGATTTTCAACATCAATGTCACGAAAAATTTTTCTTACTATGCCTTGTTTATCTATGACAAAGGTTGAGCGCTTTGCAAGACCTGCAATATTTAATCCAGCATATGCTTTACAGGCTTGTTTTGTTGGATCGCTTAGGTGCAGATACGGAATGTTGTATTCTTGAACAAACTTTTTTTGGTCCTCAACTGTGTCAACTGAGATTGCAAACAATACAGAATCGGTTGCAATGATATCAGAATATGCAGATATGACGCTTTTTGCCATCTTGTATACCTTTTTTGAAGGGCATGCAAAAAGATGATTTTTTGGATAAAAACAAAACACTATGTTTTTTTTGTTTTTAAAAGAAGAAAGACTGATAGTACTGCCATCGCTAGCGATTAGCTCAAAGTCAGTAGCGGTATCGCCTTCTTTCATTAATTTACGATGTAAATTCCTCCATATAGTCATATCAAGGAATTGAACTGATGTGTTATTTAGCACATTTATAGAATGAATAAGTTATGGCAAAATATGGATTTTAGCCATTTAATTTCATTATTTACATTGGATGCAATTTTACAATCAGAAGGTTTTGTTATTGGATACTATGTTTTTACAGTTGCTACATCATTGCTTCTAGTCAAGGAAACAAAAAAGCGATTTTACGATCTAAAAGAAGGAATAAAATCAATAAAATTTGCGCCGCTTGCGTTTGGAATTGTATTAGGTTATGTTCTTTTCGTATACCCCTATGTTGATTCAATTCCTATTTTGAATTGGAGCTGGCTTGGCTACAATATTGCCTTTGGCCCTTTTGCAGATAAAGGGTTCTGGGGAGTTTTACCATTTATTCCAATTTTGATATACATGTTTATTCACATAAACTATGTTGAGGAGCTCTACTTTAGAAGATCAAAAAAGATGGTGATTGCCTGGGCGCTTGTTCATATAGCAATGGGCGTAAAGGTGCACATGGCAATAATGCTAATACCTGTTGGTTTTCTTTTCAAATACATTTATGACAAAAAAGGTCTGACTCATTCTTATGCCATGCACTTTGCAACAAACATTTTGATTGTTATAACATTATTCCTTTCGTTTGTCCCGTAACCTTGGCTCTTGAGTTAAAAACACATAACCAAACAAGCCTCCAAGACAAAGGTTGACCACGCCAAGAAATACGATCATAAGATTTGGATTAGAACCATAAAGGCCATAGATTATCCCCCATCCAGCAGTTCCAAAAAATAAGATCATCAAAAGCTTTAGTCTTTTTGGCTTGATGTATCTCATCGAGGTCACTCAAGTGATGACGATATTAAAGAGTGATGGTATCTTGATAACATTTTAAACTGTCCAAATTTTGTTGTTACATCGTGCCAATGTAGCTCAGCCTGGCTAGAGCACTCGCCTTGTAAGCGAAAGGTCGCGAGTCCAAATCTCGCCATTGGCTTCATTTTTGTTACAAGATTTTATCATTATTTGTCCAAAGTTTTTTAGTAAGGGTTTATTAGACGGCGTAGAGCCCAAGCAGTTAGAATAATGACGAACAAGCAATGAGCTTTTTCTGTCATTGCTTTGAAATGATAAAAAATGACAACGTTTGAAGAATTAGGAATTACAAAATCAATCCTTGATGGGTTAAAGGAGATCGGCTTTAGCGAAGCATTTCCAATACAGACAGCTACTATCCCTGTTTTACTTTCAGGCAGAGATGTTGTTGGACAGGCACATACAGGTACAGGAAAAACAGCTGCGTATTCAATCTCAATGCTTCAAGGCATCACCCCAAGAAAAAAGATTCAAGGACTAGTCATTGCACCTACAAGAGAGCTTGCAATTCAGATAGCTGGCGAGATAAGAAAATTTGCAAAGTATACTGGAATTAAAACTGCGACAGTTTATGGCGGCCAAGGAATGGGGGTTCAGCTTGATGCTCTAAAAAGAGGAGTTGAGATTGTAGTTGCCACTCCTGGCAGAATAATTGATCATCTAAAACGAGGCTCAATAAGACTAGATGATGTAAAGTATGTTGTTCTTGATGAAGCAGATACGATGCTTGATATGGGTTTTATTGAAGATATTGAATTCATTTTAGATCTTACGCCAAAAAATAAGATAATGTCTTTGTTTTCTGCAACAATGCCTCCTGAAATTTTACGGCTGGCAGAAAACTATCTAAATAATCCAAAACAATTTCTGCTTGATGCCGATGATCTAAGTGGCGAAGGAATCGATCAATCATACCTTGTAATAAAAGACAGAGAAAAAATAAAGTATCTTCTCCAGTTTATTAATGAGAATAAAAGAGGGCAGACAATTATTTTTTGTTCAACAAAAAATAGAACACGAGACGTAGCAAGAGAGCTTTACAAGGAAAGATACAATGTGGTTGCAATAGAAGGAGACATGTCGCAACACCAACGTGAACAGTCAATGGGAAAATTTAGAACCGGGAAAGCTGACATACTTGTTGCAACCGATGTTGCAGCACGTGGAATTGATGTTCCTGAAGTAGCACTAGTTGTTAACTATGATGTGCCAAATCAAGAGTTGGTTTACTTTCACAGAATTGGAAGGACTGCAAGAGCAGGCGCAAAAGGAAGAGCGATAACATTTGTTTCCTATTCTTCAATTGGAGACTGGAACATAATTAAAAGACAAACAAAGGTGCAGATGACTGACCTTAATGAAAAAATGGGAATCAAGGTAAGCATTCCAGATCCTTTAAAAAGAGAGATTGGACCGAGAAGATTTGGCCAGTATAGAAAAACAGGATACTCTGGAAGAGGAAGACATGATAGCAGAGGACCAGATAGACGACAAAGATATTCTGATAAAAAAAGTTATTACGGTTTAAGAAGTCGCTGGTAAGTTTAAAGACAAGTAACTGCAATATTATTTGTAGAAAAAATAATGCATGTTGGGTACGTTTTATTAAACTGTGATCTGGGTGCGGAAGAATATGTGGTTGATGAATTAAAACAGATACCGCAAGTAAAAAAGGCATATCTTACATTTGGTGCATATGATGCAATCGCAGAGATTCATGCAACAACACAAGAAGAGTTTGATAAAACTGTCTCATCAAAGATTAGACGGCTAGCTCGTGTAGTAAGTACAATGACACTTAATGTAGTAAATCCCGAATGATTGTTATATAAGAAAATTAGATTTGTCTCAAGTTGGAAAAAATAGAGTACACAGGTACAGTTTGGGCAATAAATCACAACAACCCAGAACCGCTTGTTAATCATTGTATAAAGAAACTACAAGATTATGGAATAAAAAAAGAAGACATCATGCTTACCGATGCTCCTGAAAACGTAAAGGTTGGGGCAATTGTAGTTGAGATTTGGCCTCACCACTTAGATGTTGGACGTGTCAGGACCATAAGAAATGAGTCTTTTATCAGCGGCACTGTTATGACAATTGAGTTAAAGACAGACGCCGAAGGAAATTACATAGGTTAGGATACGATTAAAATTTTACAATAGTTTAATTACAGTACAATTTCTCAATTTGTTAAGTAAAATATGTCATTTGGTAGAGGCTCTAGGTTTAACAGAAGTAGCGGCGGTTCCAGGTTTGGCAGAAACGATAGAGGCCCTAGGTTTAACAGAGATGACAGACCCAGAGAAATGTACAAAGCAACTTGCGGTGACTGTGGAAACGAATGCGAGATACCATTTGAGCCAAAAGATAACAGACCAGTTTATTGCAGAGAATGTTTTCAAAATCATAAACCACAAGAACGTGGAGGCTCTAGGTTTAACAGAAGTAGTGGAGGTTCCAGGTTTGGCAGAAACGATAGAGGTTCAAGGTTTAACAGTGGAGGTTCTAGATTTAATCGAGGCCCTAGGTTTAACAGAGATGACAGACCCAGAGAAATGTACAAAGCAACTTGCGGTGACTGTGGAAACGAATGCAAGATACCATTTGAGCCAAAAGATAACAGACCAGTTTATTGCAGAGAATGTTTTCAAAATCACAGATAAAACTAGACACGTTATATCTAGAAAATAACATCATTACAAAATAACTTTGCAGAATAGCTGCATTTACTTAATAAAATCCTAAAATTTTAATTTTGTAGACTATGAAACAAAAATCAAAAAAAGACAAAGGTTTTAAAAAATACGCAATTATAATTGCGGCAGTTTTGATAATTGGCCTAACAATATTTTATAGTTATTCAGCAGATCAGGCAAAATTGCGAGGTTATGAGTTTGGAAACAATTTACAGGTGATTCAAGACGATCTAAAAAAAATACAAACAGAGTTTGAGTCAAAAGTAACAATGTGGAAGGAAAACGAACTAGACAAGGAGGAGTTTCTAGTCTACACACAAACACACTTTCAACAGATGGAGGATCTTATACTACGATACGATAATCTTTCAGTTCCTGATGCCTTTGTCAGCTCTGTAAAATTATTCAAATTATCAACCCAAACTCAGCTTGAAAGTGACAAACAGTTAGTAGAATGGATAAAGACAGGTGATGAGTCTGCCAAGACCAGATCAGATAGTCTATTCCAGGAATCTTTTGAGTACGAGATGGCTGCCTTGGCTTCTTATAATTTGGCAAAAGGACAAGGGGGCACATAATTCCTTTATTCATGTGTGTAAATTACAATATATTGAAAAAATACCTCCTGCTACTTCCTCTTTTGCTTGTTACTCCTCAAGTATGGGCACAAGTATCTATTCAAAATGATCAAAAATACATAGGTGATGATGATGCCTTGCACATAGTAGGGGAGATATACAATGGTCTTAACGTGCCTCTAAATCAGATCGAAGTTAAAATTACATTGTATTCATCAAACAATCAAAAAGTAGATGAGACTAGTACAAGACCGCTTTTGAATACCATAATGCCTGGGATGAAAGCACCTTTTGATCTTGTACTAGTTGGCGAAAATGCAAAAAATGTCGATAGCTACTCACTTGATGTTGATTACATGATGTCTTATCCAAAAAATCAGGTAATAGAAATTACATCATCAGAGTATAACCGTGACAAATTTGACAATGCTGTTATTTCTGGAATGGTTGCAAATAGGGGAGACATTACTGCAAATACAGTAGTTGTTGTAGCAACACTTTACGATCTTGATGGAAATGTTGTGGCAGTATCAAAAGCACGTGCAGAACCAGATTATTTAAGAACAAATGATGAAATGTTCTTTTTTGTAACCATACCAGACAAATCGCAGGCAAGCAAAGTCGTAGACTATACACTTGTAGCAGAGTCAGAAGAATATACTGCTGTGCCAGAGTTTCCACTAGGCTCTGTCATATTGCTTGCATCATCAGTATCTGCCTATATTTTATTTACAAAATATTCAAGTAGATTTGTTGGAAACATTATTGCTGCGACAAATCCTACAACTCAATAAAATCATACATAAAAAATCAGCTCCTGTTTGTACTATTAAAATTAATTTTGTAAAATATTATGGAGATTAACCATTAATAAGACATGGATGATGACAAAAGAAAATGACAATCTCAAAAGGTACTAGAAATTTTATTGATAGTTTAGTTGATTATTATATGAATGAGGCTGCTTCATACAGACAGATTGCTGAGGGATATTTACCAGACATTGAATCTACACATGATACTGCTTTTGGGATTATAGTTGGTTGTATCTATACAGGTTTTATTCAATCATATACAAACAAGAAAAAAACTCCTCCACTTGAAGACATACAAGAGTTTCATAAAATAATAAAAGAAAAAGCACCATACATTATGAAATCTATTCTTGAAAGCAAAACTGAATCAGAAACAAAGTAGGTAAAGATAAATTCAAATCATTTGAGTTTGAGTTATGTCAGAAATTGTATCATATGTTGTGCAACAAATTGTTGATAATGGCAATATTGTGCAACTATCACTTGCAGAAGACGTGCAGCTTGAACCAGTTTCGCAAAAACAGCTAATCATGGACTCTGTTGCAAAAAAACTTGATCCTGAACTAAAAGAGCAGGTAACACCGCTGCTTGAAGCAATCTTGCAAGCTCAGCCAACAATCAAGCTCAAAAGTTACCAGCAGACCACCATAACAATTACCATGCCAAAAAAAAAATACGAACGAATGGGACGGCCTCAAGTTGGAGAAAAACTAGAGATTAATTTAAAAAAAATTGTTTAGAGATGCTTTTCTATTTCTGAAAGGGATTCTAGCGGAAGAGAGCATGTGAAATCTTTGCAAACAAATACAGTTGTTTTTTTATCATTGAATGATTTTCCTGAAAAAAATGGATATTTTGATAATGATTTTATTTGTTCTGGATTATGTACTGTCACCAAGATTGATTCTGGCAAAAACCTGCCTGAGAGAGAATCGTAAATTTCTGAATTTTCTGGGTTTAGTATTGTGATTTCTGTTGGTTTTTGCAAATACATGTAAATTGTATTAAGTAAATAACCAAATCCAAATGGATTTTCTGCTGCCATCACTGCTTGTGATTCCATAATTTTAGTTGAGATATCAAGAAAGGTGTTTTCTTGTGTAAGGTGATATAATCTGAGTAAGGCGTTTGCCGCAACAGAGTTTCCTGAGGGCAAGGAAAGATCATGATTACTCTTTGGTCTTATGATTAGATTTTCATGATTATCCGCTGTCATATAAAAGCAATTTTGTTTTGAATCCCAGAAATGCTCAATCAAATACGTGGTAAGTGCTTTTGCAAGCTCTAGATATTCAGAGTCTGGTTTAATTTCAAAAACATCCAATAATGAATTTACAAAAAATGCGTAATCTTCAAGATAGCCTGGAATTTTCGCTGAGCCGTTTTTGTAGGTACGTAAAAGAGAGTCATTTTTTAGTAGTTTTTCCTGAATGAACTTGATGCAGTTTTCAGCAGCTGCAAGATATTTTTCCTCATTTGATAATCTGTAGCCTTTTGCAAAAGCCGAAATCATCAATGAGTTCCATGATGTAAGAATTTTATCATCCAGCCCAGGATGAATGCGTTTTGAGCGTATCTCAAGAAGTTTTTGTGCGCCTTGTTCAAGTATTTTTTTTACTTGATCTTCTGAGATTCCAAATTTGAATGCTACAGATGATAGATTGATGTTATTGCACAAGATGTTGCTTCCTTCAAAATTTCCACCATCTGTTATGTCATAATAAAGACAAAAAATGTCAGAGTCTTTTCCTAGAATATCTTCAATGTCTCTTTTTTTCCATACATAGTATTTTCCTTCCTCGCCTTCAGAATCTGCATCTTGTGCAGAAAAAAATCCACCCGCCTTTGATGTCATCTCTCTTAAAACATAGTTAAGTGCCTTTTTTACAATATCAAGATAAAATGGATCTTTTGTTAGCTGATATGCTTCTGCATATGCCATTGGAACAAGTGCATTATCGTAAAGCATTTTCTCAAAGTGTGGAACAAGCCAGTGTGTATCAGTAGAGTATCTATGAAAGCCACCACCTATCTGATCAAATATTCCACCTCGTCCCATTTTGTTTAGTGTCTTTAAGACAAATTCCTTAAATTTTGAAATCCCAGAAATCTTGTAGTATCTTAACAAAAAGGAAAGATTTGCCGAGTTTGGAAATTTTGGTGCACTGCCAAACCCGCCAAACACTGGATCACCTATCTGAATCAGGTTTATTGCAGCCTCATCTAAA